>OGGD01000030.1_pt1 | contig 123083 bp, 108 predicted proteins | sample 1571091 | NCBI WGS metagenome assembly OGGD01 (sample SAMEA2582073, study PRJEB24529) | metagenome | biome: Human gut stool | place: China | collected 2011
ATAAATACCTGACAGAGAATGGTGATTTGGAACGAGCTATATCAAACTCAGAAAAGTTATGCCAACTCTGCAAGGAATCGCCAGAGGATTTGAAGGCATATTCGGAGGTACATAAGGTGATAGAGTTATTAATTAATTTATAAAATATACATTGATAGAAAATATGAGTTTCGACAAAAACAAACATTTAGGAGAAGTGTTAGATACACACAAAATGTGCCACGTGCAGGATTTCGTGAATAAAGTAAAAAAGCGTAGAGAGGAGATTAAGGCCAAAATGCACGACCATTATGGTTGCGACAAGTATTCTTCGTTTGGTTCTGGCAGTTTTGCTAAGCATACTGCCACTAATGTGAAATTCGACCTTGATTTGGTGGAACCGTTCAAGTATAATGCTTTTGGAACATTACAAGAGATGTTTGACAGTGTGCACGATTTCCTTGCAGATGAATACAAGAATACTGGTGTGACCATTCGTAAGCAAAAGGTTTCCATTGGTGTTAGTTTTCCTATTGAAGAGGGGGATGAGAAACCGGTTGAGCTTGATGTTGTACCTGGTAGAGAATTAAATAATAACGACTATTCTGATTCGTATAACCTGAACTTGTGCTTTAATGAAGACCATTGGGGATTCAAAAAAGGATCGAGCCAGAAAACGAATATCCAGAAGCAGATTTCGCATATCGAAGGTAAGTCAAGTGAACGTCAAATTATTCGTCTGCTTAAAATATGGAAAAAGCAAAAAGATAAGAAATATAAGTCTTTCGTTATTGAACTGGCCGTAATTAGAGCCTTAGATGGTTATAATGGTGACATGGGTCTTTGGCCAAGATTAAAATACACGATGGAGTATCTACGTGACCACATCGCGGAAAGTAGTTTCCACCTTTTTGACCCAGGTAACACGAACAACGATGTCGTGGGGACTATGCAGGACTACGATAGACAATCGTTTAAATCTGATATGGAAAGCATGCTCAACAACATAGACAGTAATCCTGATTTATATTTGCCCTACTACTTCAAGGTAAACGAAAAATATTGCGGATATAAAGAGAAAGATACAGGTGCTGCTTATCCTACAAGTACAAAACGGTTCGGATAGTAAAATATGATGACTGTAGATAAAATAAAAGAATTGATAGGTCTCATTCACGGCGTTAGTCTTATTGAAGATTTTATCATTGATGAAGCAGGCTCCTTAAAAGGTCGTATTGCCGTGGTTACAGATCAAGAACATGCTGACTTGGAATGGTATGTAGAGATTAGTCCTACTTATCCGTTCAAAACTATGGGCATGGAACCTATCCATTTTCAAAATAAAAATCTGCTGGATTATCCACACATTATGCAGGGCGGCAATCTTTGCATGCACCCTGCGGAATATGATAATGCAGAGAGTCAGTTTGTAAACGACTTGAAACAGTTGAAGGAATGGGTTGAGGAATACTATGTAAGGGGAGAAAAGGATGCTCACTACGAGCATTTGGTAGTGAATCATCATACGATTCGCGGGCAGTATTATACTTTCTGTTTCGCAGAGACTCAAGAGGATTTTACTGAAGGAGACTACGGAATAGTACACTATACGCCATTACCAACAGGTCGTAAAAAAGACACGCCAGTTATCAACTATGTGGTACAAAAGTTTGTGTCGTGCGTACAGGTAAAGAAGACGGAAATGTTCTGTAGGATTAGTAAGTCCTACCAAGAATTAAGGTCGTTTAAGGGAGTATATTGTCTGCTGAACAACATTCCATCGGTATACAACAAGTTTATTGTTGAGAATTACAATTCTATCAGGGGACTATTCTCGCAGAGTCAGAAAAACTATATCCATAGTTTTGTGGTATCGCATAGAGACAAGTATGATTTCTTCCCGTTGTTTTGTGGATATAGAATTCCCGAAGGTGGCGTTCACTGGCAGGCAATGATTCTCTTCATGGATGATCTGCCGATAGAACCTGTGCGGATGGGCACTGGTAAGAATAGGCTTTGGCTAACTGATTTTAGACAAGGGCAAATCCAATGGGCAGAAACTGTGGATATTTCCTATAAGTATTTCTTTGGGCGTGGAGCTATGCCCAAAGAACTGGCTAATAAGAAAATGCTGATTATGGGTGTCGGGGCTATAGGAAGTATTTTGGCAGAAACTCTAACAAGATGTGGTGCGAAAAACCTGACTCTATATGACATAGACAATAAGGAACCTGGTAATGTTTGCCGGTCTGCATATCCTTTTTATACAGGTATAATTGAGAAAACCTTGGATATAACGAGTTTACTGACGCAGATTTCGCCTCATGTTGAATGTACCAGTTTGAAATCTATTGCTGACTTAGTGATAAAAACATATGCGGCAGGGCATGAGGACAAAAGTGCTCTAGCAGAATTCTTTGACGAGTTTGATGTGATATTTGATTGTACAACGGATAATCAACTGATGCGGGTAATGGATTCTATTGGGACGAAAGCCCAATTGGTTAATCTCTCAATAACCAATCACGCACAAGATTTGATATGTGCCTTTTCTCCTAATGTAACAGAGACTGTTTTGTTGGTTTATGGCTTATTTAAACACGATGTGGAAACCGACATGTACAATCCTTCGGGTTTTTTGAATCCAACCTTTAAGGCATCGTATAATGACATAGAATGCAAAGTGCAAGTCGCCGTGAAACATATTATCAAAATGTTGAGCAAGCAGGAACCATTAAGTGATTTTTATATAACAGAAGACGACTTGAATTTAAAGATAAACAAGTTATGAAGTATTATTTGTCAAGTAATGATTTGTATATAGAGATACCAACCTTAGTATTCAACCAAATAAAGTTGCAGGCTGAGGGCGAATACCCCAATGAGAACGGAGGGATGCTCGCTGGACGATATTCTAAAGATAAACATACAGTGTATATAGAAAAAGTTGTGGTGCCTGTGGAAAAATTGACTGGCAGGACAAAGTTTATGCGCATTACCAAGGGTTTGGAAAATGTATGGGAACAATTAGCCAAGGAGGGGTTGCAATATGTGGGCGAATGGCATAGTCATCCAAATGGTTCCACACAATATAGCAGTACAGATTTGGCGGCTATGATAGATATTGAGAAGGAAGTGGCCATTGAGAATCCGTTACTACTGATAGTCAGTGTTAGAAGTAATGGACTTAGTGCTCATAAGTTTTATTGTTATATGAATAATCAATTGTTGGAATACAATAAAATGATAGATTTAAAGGATTTATTTCATGGCTTGCAGAACCAAATGTTGGCTAGCCTGAATGTAAACAGGGAATTTATTGAACATCCCGGCAGCAAAGGTGATGCTACGGAGCAACATTGGATAGAGTTTCTACGCACATACCTTCCTGACAGGTATAAGGTGGATAAGGCTATTGTGATAGATTCGACGGGCAATGTTAGCGAACAGATGGACGTAGTCATTTATGACGCGATTTACACACCCTTCATATTCAAGCAGGATGGTTTTATGTATATACCGGCAGAAAGCGTGTATGCCGTGTTTGAGGTAAAACAGGATGTGGAAGGACATATAGAATATGCAGCCAAGAAAGTTGAGAGCGTGCGTAAACTGAAAAGAACAAGTATTAGTATGGTCTCCTCAGGAAAAACTACGCCTGCCAGAGCATTGACTAAGATAATAGGTGGTATTTTAACTACAACGAGTTCGTACCGTGGGAATGATACGGTAATAAAGCAGTTAGAAAAACTGAAGGGCTTACAGACTTTGGATTTGGGATGCTTCTGTGATGCTGGTAGTTTTTATATTGATTATAAAGAGACTGTACCTGAATATATAGACCCAATCAAGGATAATCGTAAGTATATAGAAAAAGTGTATGAGAGTCGCGAAGTAAACGAGATTGAGTTTAGCAATAAGAATGTGTCTCTCTTCACATTTTTCCTTCAGCTTGTGAGCTATTTGAAGTCCATTGGTACTGTACCCGCAATAGATATTAATGCATATCTAGAGGCTATTAATGCAAAAATTGATGAAGATATTTAAAAGTAAAGGTACGACAGATTTCGTGAGCTTCCACATAACTATATCTCATTTCAGAACATAGATAGAAAGGGTAGAAGATATGCCTACCAAAAGAAGCCCGTAAATACGGTTTGTTCTTATGTATTGCTACCCAAATGCCTCGTGATATACCATTAGGGACATTAAGTCAAATGGGAACATTTCTGGTTCATAGGTTAATTAATGAGCAAGATAAAAAAGCAGTTGAAAGTGCCGCATCTGCAGCAAATAGAAATATTCTTTCTTTCCTTCCTATTTTGGGAGAAGGTGAAGCTTTAATTGTTGGAGTTGATTTTCCAATGCCCCTTATTGTGAAAATCAATACTCCAACAAAGAAACCAGATTCAAGAACCCCTAAGCTTACAAAACGATAAAACTACAGTCTTAATATTGGCAAAGTGCTTACTATATCTACTGTTTGACAAGAGAGCATAACCACCGACAGAAGCAGGTCGAGGATATAACGGGGTTGTTCGTGTTCTCGCGACCAGTCGTTTGGATCATTTTTGATTTGGGACGCTTTATCAATTGTGATGGCATAGCGTTCCATTATCCACTCGATAGCGGATTTACCATTAACGACATATTCGTATGCTTTGAGCGGAATGTTCTCAATGGTAATATGGTCATTATAGATGATGCGTGCCTTATCAGCAACGAGCTTTCCACTTTCGTCACGAATTTTGGCAAACCTCATTTTATCAACGGCAAAGTATTGGTAGGTTTCGTTCGTCCAGTTGTTTTGCCAAATGTCCATATCGCCATTTACTCTGACAGCACAAGCACGATGGGCAATCATTGGCATTGCAGCGAAAAACAGATAATCTCCATCTTGCCCAACAGCCTGCTCGTTTATGCTTTGTTCATAGTTCAGGTGCAGGTCGGCAAGTTCTTTGCCTGCTTTATAAAAGGACATAAAGTCCTGTACACTATCCACAATGGGGATGCGTGGCAATGACTTCTTCAAATCATCGGCAAATCGTTCACGGTATTGCTTAGAATGAAGCAACCCATACACATAGTAGAATATGTGTTCTTTGGTAATGGCTTTTGAACCTCCGAAACGGCTACGGACTTCTTTCAGAATCCAGTCGGTTATTCCGTCCCGGCGAATATATTTGTCTGTTTCCGCATCATCAAAAAGTGTAGCTTGGGGATTCTTGTTTTCCTCATACCAATATAATGGGTAGAACTGGCAATTAAATTGCAATTGATAATCAGGAATATAATGGGTAACTATAGTTGAAGCATCTTTATTAGAACCTTTTCCATTTACGCATAAGATAATCTTATCTGTATTCAGTGGGAACAAATCCTTACATTGTCCTGGGCTTTCTATCAGGCTTGGAGAATAATATAAGTTTGTCACACAGAATGGCCTATACGAACATTCCATAAGTCTTTCTCTTTCAAACTTTAGTAAAGTTCCACGCGACAAGAAATTTCTTAATGAACGAGTCCAACTTACTTTAGTTGTATCAGTATCTATGAATGATTCAACAGACAACGCCTTTTCTTGTGATTTAATTGTTTGAAATTCGCGGCATTGAGCATTGTAATTATTAATCAAGCAATTAATATTGTCGTCCAATTGCGAATTAGAAAAATTGTTAACCCAAACATCTCGACCTGTGGCTACTGCTGGTCCATTATGATTAAAAATGCCAACACCTTTTTTATCAAACAGTGGTATTAGATTATCAAATACCCCATCACGTTGATTTATCCAATCAGCCTTATCATTAGGCGTAATAATCTGCCATTCCAATTTCTGCGAAGAAATGGAACGGAAATCTTTTACCAGTTTGAGCTTCTGCTCACGAGTGAGGTAATCACCTATGTCATGATAATGGATAACTGCCTTTTGCCCTTTCTTTGCCGGATTTTTGACAAGGAAAGTTATGGCGATAGGAGTACGAGAACCGCTTCCAAAAATTTTTCCACCTTCTTTACGGGATAATTCTCCAGAAGTGCGCTGATTTCCACGCAAATTCAGTACATAAACAGATGTAAATTCTTCCTCTATACATCTGCGCATACCATCTTGACCGATACCATCAAGCCATGCACCATTGCTTATGAATGCTACAATACCTCCTTCATTTTGTGGAATACGGTCAGAAGCCCACCGAAATGCTTTCACATAACTGTCGTAAGTTGATTTACTGAGTCCTGCTAAACTTCTTTTTGTATAAGTTTCACTCAGTCTCTTTTCCATAGCCGGATATACAGTATTTTGTGCATTGTCATTAGCCGATTTCTGACCGATAGAATACGGCGGATTTCCGACAATTACCCTCACGTGTGTAGCCATCTGCTTCTTTACCCGTTTGGAATTGTCTTGAAAGAATTCCGTGAAAAGTTCGTTATGTTTCTTCTCTGCCAATTGGAACGTATCGGTCAGACAGATACCGCTATACGGTAAGTAAGTCTCCCTGTAGGTAATGTCATGGAATACAGATTCGATATTCACATCAGCAATATAATAGGCCAGCAGCACGATTTCATTGCAATGAATTTCATTCCGATATTTGCGCTCCATATCCTCAGGACGGATAAGGCCGGATTGCAACAAACGAGTAATGAAGGTACCTGTACCTGTAAATGGGTCAAGAATATGAACGTTTTGCTCCGTCAGCGAAGTATTGAACTCTGCTTTGAGAATATCATCCACTGAACGGATGATGAAATCCACACATTCCACCGGTGTATAAACAATGCCCAATTTCTCCACTGTAAGCGGAAATGCGCCTTTGAAAAACTTTTCATAAAGGTTCTTTATGATTGTCTGCTTACCCTCCAAATTATCAATACCGCCCACATTTGTCCTTACCGATTGGTAGAACTTCTCCAGTACCTCGGTATCCTTTTCAAAAGCCTGTTCTTGCAATATGTCTATCATGCGTTGCATAGAACGGCTCACGGTGTTGTTATTGACAAACTGGTAATCTGAAAACAGAGCATCAAATACAGGTCGGGTGATGATGTGCTGTGCCAGCATTTCAATGGCTTGGGCGGCATCTACCGATGGATTAAGGTCTCGCTGTAACCCCTTTAAATATTCATTGAAAGCCTTTTTGTGTACACCGGACTGAATAAGTTTGGAAATACGCTCAATAAATTTGTGCGCAATAAGACCAACCTCTTTTGCCCAATTCTCCCAATAAAGACGGTCACCGCACTTTTCTACCAGTTTGGCATACATACCGTCCTGTATCTCCCCGAAACGAAGTTCCAACTGTCGGGCAATTTCTGCATTCTCAATTTGTTGTGCTTCCGCTTCTCCGTCATTTGTACCCAATCCCGGTCGGCCTATGGTAACAGACGGTGTACCTGTCTGAGTGTTTGGTTTCTGCTTGTTGAGGGCTATTTTGTTTACCATCGCATTGAAGCGGTCATCGTGTGAACGGAGCGCATTCAAGATAGCCCACACCACATCGAATGTCTTGTTGTTGTCAAGAGCTTCCTCCGCCGAAATATCAGATGGCACTACAATAGGGATGATGATATATCCATACTTCTTTTCATCGGATTGCCCCTTGTGGAATGTACGCATCACGCGGCCAACCGACTGCACCACATCCACCTGCGAATTACGGGCAGAAAGAAACAATACGGCATCGAGAGACGGCACATCCACACCCTCGGACAGACAACGCACGTTGGTTACAACACGACATTCACGTTCATTGTCTGGCTCTTCCGCCAGCCATTGCAGGATTCCATTACGCTCCTGCGAGTTCATAGAACCATCTATATGCCGTGTCCTTACTGAAACGGTATGCGAAAGGCTTTCTGAATCAAGATTCTCTTCGTATTTCCCAGATATTCTTGGAAGTACCGAAGCTACATATTTTGACGTTCCGGCTTTTGTCTCGTTGCCTATGGCTGAACAGAACGCCACGGCACGGCGCATCATGCGTGGGTCGGCATCCCATGTGCGATGGTCGTCGCCATGTATCATTTTTGACAATCCGTTTATTACCCCAATGAGCTTTGATGTGTCGTCAAAATTCAGTTCGGTGGTAGAATTGGTGATGTCTTGTTTTATGTTGGCAGGTACATCATCTTCGCTAACAGTAAGGACAAGCACCTTGTAATCCGTCAATAAGCCATTTTGAACGGCGTATGAGAAATTCACACGATAAAATTCCTCTCCATAAATGGCTTTATCATCCATCGAGCAGAGAATGCAATCCTTTTCCGATGCCTTTATCTTGGCAGATTCCCCATACAAACGCGGCGTGGCAGTCATATAAAGGCGTTTCCGACCTTGTACATTCTCATTGGAATGTATCTTGATAAAGTTGCTCTCATCCTTTTCGGCTATTTTTACGCCGGTAGTGCGGTGTGCTTCGTCACAGATGATGAAGTCAAACACGCCGTATTCTCCGTTTGTCTTGGATAATATCTCTCGCTGCGCAGCAGAAACGGCATCTATGGATTGGTAGGTGGAGAACACGACTACCAAGCCGTCATGATTCCGATATTTCTTTAATTGGGATGCAATGGATTGTGGATTGGTGGATGCAGGTACGGCAAGGTCAACCACGCTGTCATCCGTATCATCAGATCCCTTGGTGGTCTTGCGTGAGGCTTTGGAATCGGAACAGATGCAGACAGCCTTAATGGGCTTCTTCGCATCTGCCGACCATGCGTTGAGCGACTGCCCCAACAAGGCGATGGACGGAACCATGAACAGCACCAAGCCTTTGTTGCCAAACAACTGTTCCGCAATGAGCAGCGAAGTGTAGGTTTTACCTGTACCGCAAGCCATAATGAGTTTGCCCCTATCGTTGCCATCTGACATATAATGAACGTATGCTTTTGATATGGCATTCAATTGGTGTTCACGAGGCTTCTTGCCCTCCACCAGTGCAGAATTGCCGGTTAGACCGTCCATTATCTTTTGCCAGTCCACAGGAGATGAAACAAGGTCTGCCATACCGATGCGCGTAACAGGTGGTTCCTGGTTTCGGATAGCCTCTTCTGCATTAGCTCCCCAATGGTTTGTGGTTGAAATCCAAATACGATTTGAAAAACGGGCAGTTTGGAATGTTACCTCGTTTGTGAACGTGCGGCTGGAAGTGGCGAGAAATGAATCTACAGCAGGTTTATCTATGATTGTATTCTCAGCATAGCATTTACACTGGATAGCCCAATAGTCACCCAATTCAGTTTTGGCCACAAGGTCGATACCTGTGTCATTACCTCCAAAATCGTTTCGCCCCGGAAAATCTTCCCATAGCCAGACCGATTCAAGCTCATTATAGCGTGGGTCTGTTAATAGCCATGAGCGCATCAGTCGCTCAAACTTTGTACCTTTCTCCCTTTCCGTGAATGATTCGGTACGAAATTTATGTAGTATTTCCTTGAAATTCATCTCTTGATAAGAGATATATTTCAAAGGAACGGGCTCTAATAATCAGTGCTATACTGGCAAAATCTGACGAATTTGCAAAACAAATTCTCACAAATTGCCTTTCATATATCATTATAAATGAGGAATGAACACGGTATTTGAAATATTATGCGTACCTTTGCAATATCAACCATAACTCTTATCAAGAGATTCGTCTTTTCGCTCAACACATTTCACCATAAATATCCGGTCAAAAATCTTTCAGGATAAGGCTGTTCGCCTTGTCCACCACGCTTGTGTCAAGCGATGCGAGATAGATGCGCGTGGTCTCTTCCGAATCATGTCCCATGCCCTCGCTGATGACGGAAAGAGGGATGTTCTTGCTCTTGGCAACGCTCGCCCAACAATGCCGGGCAACGTGCATGGTCAGCGGTATGTTCAATCCTGCCAGACCAGCAACTTCCTTCAACGCCACATTGATGCGGCAGATGGCGTTACGGTATTGTGTCCGTTCATCGGAACAGGGGTTTGTAATTATCGGCAAAAGGTAACGGGTAGCCGTGTTCTCGCCGTACTTGGCGATGATGTCTTCCATGCACCTCTCCCATTTGACGGTGAGCTGCTGTCCGGTCTTTCTTCTCCGGTACGTGATTATTCCGTTCTTCAAGTCCGATTTTTTCAGATAGGCCATATCAATGAATGACATTCCACGGGTATAAAAAGAGAAGAGGAACATATCCCTTGCATAATCCAGATGCGGTTTCAGAGTCAAATCAAGTTCCTTAATGTGCTTGATAGACTTCAATGGGATGGCGCGTTTTACCGTCTTCCCGATGCCAGTGTAAACGTGCTTGAAAGGATGCTTCTGTTCCGTCAGTTCCTTTTCCACTGCACGGTTGTAAACGGCACGGAGTATGCGCATATAAAAGGAAACCGTGTTGGGGCAGATGCCCTTGCCTTTGAGCCAGGCCTCGTAAAGCATCATGGTGTTGCCGTCCATCTCGTACAAGAGTATGTCCTGCCCCTCACGGAACTTCATAAAACTGGCCAATGCCGCCGTATAGGTTTCTGATGTGCGGACTTTGCCAAGCTGCTTCAACTGTCCTATGATGCCCTGCATGAAACGAAACAGCGATTGTTCGCCCGTTTGCCCGTTGAACTTCTCGACGATGCTGTCAGCGGAATAAATTCCTCCCTGCCTGTCGCATTGGACGACTATGGCTTTCAACCGTCTGGTGTCCCAGTCAATATGTTCCGCCACTTCACGGAGATACCGTTTCCTGTTTTCGCCGATTTCGGACAGGATTTTCACAGAGGAAGTTCTCTTGTCCCATTCCGTGTCAAATATGCGGTAGTCCGTCTTAACTTGGCGGACTATGCGCCCGTGGATTACCTGATAATATATGCTGCCCTCCCTGCCGCTTGCGGTGGAAGGACGAAATTTCACTTTTATGGATGCCATTCACTTTATTTTTGTCGTTTGGATTGATTATCTTCTTCTCTCACTGTCTTGACCTGCCTGTTGAATATGGCCAGCGTGGAATCCGCACCGACAACATCCACCAGTTTTTCGTATGCTCCGACGGTCACGGCCAGTTCCGGGTGCAACTCGTTAAGCATGATTGTAGTCACATGGTGTTTGTCTGCAACCGTTCTCAACCGCCTGTTTTCTTCCCGGTACTCATGCCATTGTACCCAACTGGCGGCAAACAGGGCAAAGAATACGAGCATACAACCGATACCAGCCCATGCGTAAGGGTTCTTTTGCCAGCCATCGGGAACTTTGCTCCATAACAGCCTTATTGCGTTTATTGCCTTGTCCGGGCGGATTATCTGCCATAGTTCCGATATGGCACTTTGCTTTTGGCGTGACTTTTCCGAAGCCAGTTTGTCATTCTCAATGTGGCTTGTCAGCCTTTCCAATATCTTGTTGAGCTGTTCCTTGATGGTGAGAACACCATGTTTGCGCATATCCTTCTCGTTGGCTTCGGTGTATAACCGCAGACTTGCTACCGCTTCATCACCTATTGATTGCTTGTATTCCTCGATGGCTTCCTTGCTTCCGAAAATGGCATTGACATTTTCCGGTGCATTGCCATTGAAGAACCGTATAACAGGCTCCAGCTTCGCTTCCAGCCTTTTCAATGCCTCGTTCTTGTCCGGGCTATCCTTTGCGTCCAGTTTTTTCTTGATTTCCTCGATGTCCACTGCCAATGCCCCGATAAGGTCGGTTAAGTTCTGCTTGTTGTCCTTCATCTTCTCATCTTTCTTGGTTTATGCCTGTTCTTGTTGTTGTCATTCTCGCTCCAGCCGCTTTCGTTTCCTCCACCTCCGCCGCCGGATGATACCTTTGCTTGGTGCGGCTGTACGCACAGCTCCATGAGTGCTCCGATGGTCACTTGAACGATGTTTGAGCATGATTCAGCAAGACTACAACCGTTGCTGTCCGTTTCCGCTCCGGCTGATGGAGGTTGTTCTATAAAAGTACCTGCCGCATGGCTGTCCTTTGCCATACCTTGCATGGTTGGTGATGTCCGTCCGTCAAATCCGTTGTCCGGCACTCGGGGCTGCCATTCCATGCCCTCGGCAATATGGCTTCCGAACAGCTTGTCTAACTTATAAAAGCTCATGCTCCGGTCTATCCGTGAGCCGCTGAATGAGATTTCATTCTTCGTGAACGACACACCGATTATTTTACCTTCGTTCCTATTGTATTTGAAATTCACCCCGATGCCCTGTTTTGCCAGCCTGTCGCACAAATCCGACCAGCAGCTACAAAAGGGCAGAGCCGCCTTGATAGCGTCATAGATTTGGTATTTCACCTTGTCCTTACCACACAGGCGGTCACGCTTCACGTTCATCTTACCCTTGGAGAAGTGTAGCCCGTATTCCCTCGTGAGAGCCTTGCATATCTTCACGTTGCGCACATTATCGTTGCTGTCGCTGATGGTGTTCCCGTCATTGTCCACCCTGTTGGCCACGATGTGCAGATGCTGGTGTTCCCTGTCGGTATGGCGGCACACGATGTACTGGGTGTTCGTTATGCCCATGCGCCGCATATACTCACGGGCGATTTCGACCATCAGGGCATCCGTCAGCTTGGGTGCGTCCTCGTGTGCGAAGTCCAGCGAGATATGGTACACCGGATTTTTCAGCTTGCGTCCCGGCTTGTCATCCGCCTGCCCCTGCATACTTCTTGCGATGGTGGCGTTGTCATCAAGCCTCACGTCCTTGCTGTCGATGATCCTTGCCTTTTTCGGGTTGTTCACGTAGTTCACCACTCTGGCGAAGCTCGCCCGTTTTTTCAAATCGCCCATCATATCTTCCCGATGATTTTGTTGAACTCGTCCAGCAAGTCCATGATTTTGCCTTTCAAAAGAGAAAAGCCCTGTTGGTGCGCCATCTTCGTCAGTTGGTTCAGGTTGTTGCACCCTCCCTCCAGCATCCTTATCTGCTGCCTGTCCTCCTGTGTCCGTGCCGCCACGACTTTGCCGTGCAGTAACAGTTCGCGCAGGAAGTGCGACGGTTTCTTGCCTGCATCTGTAATCCGTTTCATAACCGCTTTCCATTCGGCAAGCGTGAGCCGTGTGGATATGGTCTTTGTCCGCGCCTTGCCTTTCACCGCCTTGGGGCGGCCTCCCTTGTTCCTGTTCTCCTGATATGTCATATCCGTTTTCTTTTATCCGTTAAACCGTTCTGTTTTTTAGGGCTGTAATCCGGGCTTGCCGTTTCCCGTGTGGCCGGGTCGCCATTGGTGGCGTAGTTTTCGTGGACGAAAACATTAACTTGCCAACCCTAAAAAATATCCCTTCTAAAACGCTGTCGCTTGCCATTCCTGCCGCTTCATTCCTGTGGCTGTTCCTATTCCCGTGAACCGGATAAGGTACTGTCTTCCTCTAAAAATGGTGTGTTGTCGGCGGCATCCACGACTGCATTTTCTGCGGTGCTTTCCACTTCGCTTTCGGTTGTTGCAGCCGTTTCGGTTTCCGCTGTTCCTGTACCTTCTATAATAGGATTGGAACCGATCGGATTCATGGACGGCAAGCTATCCGTTCCCTCTGACGTTTCTTCTGTCGGTTTTTCTTTCTTCTTCCTTGCCGAACTGCGACGCAAGGTCTCTAATTGTTGCCCGTTGAAAAGGAAAATCCGTACCCCTTCGTATGCCTTGACTGTCTGGCGATATGTCGGATTCTCGATGAGCCGCCCTGCTATCATCCACGACTTCACGCACACCATGTCTATGATGGAAGTCACGGGATTGGAATCAACACGGATTAGCCCGCGTTCCGAGAAATCCTCCAACAGGCGGGACACCGCCTTGCGCCCGATGCCCCATTCCTTGGCCAGTACCAGCATAGATCTATCCACCTGTCCGGGATGGACGGCATAGCCCAATCCCCGTTTGGTGTTCATCACTTCCGAAACCGCCATTTTCGACAAGAGGGAAAGAAGATAGGTAAGGTTGCATATCCCGTCCGTGCTCCCGTGCAGGAAGTACCACGCCTCCACGGACATTGCCATCTCCAATTTGTAGCACGGCAAAACAAGCTGTTTCAAATTCTTCATAAGCCTTGACATTTTTTTGTTGTGCGTCTTACAAATTATCCCTTGGCGTTCTTGTCGGCCTTCCTGTTGGTGGCTTTCAGGCTCTTGATGCGGTCTATCTGTTCCTTGGGAAACAGGACACGCCGTCCTATCCGCTGTCCTTTGATGTGTCCCAGCTTCTCATGCCGCCAGATGGTCGCTATGCTTACGCCCCATTTCTCCGCCAGTTGCCGGATGGTGTAATACTCCGATGTGTCCTGTGGCGCCTGTTCCTGCCGGTATTCCTCAAACGCGCACCTCACGCTTGCGCCGATAAGCTGTTGAAGCTCGTCGCGCGATACCAGTACCATTTCTGTCTTATCTGTCATAATTCACTGATTTTAAGTTTATGGCGGCAAAGGTAGGGCAATAATAAAACCTGTGAATTTGTGGTATTCTGTGAAATGGCACCGCATGAAAAAAGCCGTCAAACAACTGGTGCTTAACGGCTTGTGGAAGTCTGTGGGTTGTGGTGAATTGTAGCCACCTGTGGGTTATGTCACTATTTTATCATGGGAAGCAGCTCTTTGAGCTTCGTTATAAAGGTTTTCTCCACGTTGTACTTGGCGAGGCTTTCGGGTGTCAGCCCCATGGAACGGGCTGCGGATACCCTGTAACCTTTCCAGTCCTTGAAGTAGGCCTTGGACAGCAGGATTGCGACACAGCGCATCTTGCCCTTTACGCAACTGCCGTATATCGTGGAATAGTCGGCACGCATGACGGCACGGAGGAAGTCCCGGTCGGAAACGGCATTGCCGTCCAATAGCGGTTTGCCCTTGTCGGGGCCGCTCTGTACGGTGAAAGTGGTAAGGAAACGGTACAGCCTTAAAACAGGAACCTGTGCGGTCGTACTGAACGCGCCGCCTTGCATTGTATCTGTGGCGATAAAACCGGATGACGCTTCTTCCGTACAAGAGGGTATTGTTTTGGATGTTGCCGACTTGGACTCGTTCTCATGCAGCACGTTTCTTTTGACATATCCCATCGTCATGGCGATATGGAACATCTTTATTCCGGCGGACTGCGCTTTCACATCGTCATTTTGGGGCAGCATGGAAAGGTGGACGGCTTCTGCAAAATATTCCGTGCAGAGTTGCGCCAAATCCTTGTCGTTGGCATTGACAATATACTCCTTGACGGCTTGGATTTTAGCCTTGTCCACTTTGGCAAGCATGGCATACATTTCTTTCCCTCTGTTCCCGTCTGAATCCTTTGCACACTTCCGTATGGCGGCACGGATGGTGTCAATGCAGTCGGTGGCTTCGGTGCGTATCATTGGTTTGGGAGAAATATCAGAACCTTCCGGCGATACTTTCTCCTGTTCTTTTTCGGGAAAGAAGTATTGCCTTATGACTTCCATGCTCAGGTAAGCCACACCTGTACGGAAAGCCGCCTTGTTCAAGTCCGCATATTTGGAGCAGATGCCGTGAAGCCTTTTCGTGTCATCGTGCAGCCCGACGAATTTCCGTGCCAGTTCCTTGTCCTCGTGTTCGGTGACATATTCCCTGATGCCGGCCAAAAGAAAAGGCAGGGGTTTCAGGCTGTATCGGATGTTCCGGCAAATATCCTTACAATCCGTTTTGCCACTGCCGGAAGACTTGCCGGCAAGCGATTCCGCAAGTTTCAGGGTATCACTGATTACGTTGGACAGTTTGAAAAGGTCGCTAATAATGTCAAACCTTGATTTCTCCATAAGCACCTCCTTATATTTTGATGATACCCTTGAAATCCTTTAACGCTATGACGGCCTTTTCCTCCGCGTCCAGTTTCAGGTAGCGGCGCAGTTGCGCCTCGCTGCTGTGTCCGGTGATGGCTTGGATGGAAGGCAGAGGGACACCAGCCTTGTACGCGTTGGTGGCGAAACTTCTCCGGGCTGTATGTGAAAGGAGCATGTCGCAGAATCTCCTTCCACGTTTGGGGTTGAGACGCTTCTCGTCAAAGCCGCAGTCGTGTGTCCAGCCGAGCAACAGGCCGATGGTCTTCACCAGCTTGTTCATTTCATTGGGATGAACCGGGGGCAGCTTGCCGTCATACTTGGCAAGTATGGCTCTCACGCGCCTGTCAACGGGGATATAGACTTTCTTTTCCGTCTTCTGCTGGGTGATGAGTATGAACTCCGTGCCGCCTATTTCCGTTATCATGTCCTCGCATATCCTTGAATAGTCGGAAACACGCTGCCCGGTCAGACAGCCCACAATGAAAATGTCCCTTACGTGCTCCAGTGTCTTGATATGGGTGATGCGGCATTTTGAGATTTGCGCTTGCTTCTCATCTTCATCTATATCCAGAGTCTTCCACCTGCTGATGACAGCCTCCTTGGTGGAAAGGTCGAGGTTGAGCATTTCCTGTATCTGTTCCGGCATGAGGTAGATGTTGTCCACCTCCTCCTTTTTCGGCACGAAGTCGGAATGACGGAAATCATCGCATTTGGTCAGCTTGTCCTCGTAGGCCGCCTTTGCCACCGTGCGGACATCGGTCATGTACGAGTTGATGGCGTTGGGCATTAAGCCCCGTTCTTTCCAGTAACCGACAAGGCTATTGCGTGTCTCCATCGTCATGTCATCCAATCCGAGTTTGCGGTGTGTTTCCTTTTGGTAGTTGCGAATCTGTTTTTGGATAATGCGCAGACCTTTTATATAGGCAGGTGATACCTTCACGGTACGGCCTTTCTTGGTGCGCCGTCCGGTCTCCATGTCTTCTATATAAGAGGTGAGGAAATCCTCGAACAGCATCCTGCCCTTGGGCTTGACCTCCACAATCTGCATCATCCCGTTGAGCACATCGTGTTTCACGCTCTCGATGATGTTCTTTGCCTCCTTGGGGTTGAAGTCGTCCGCTTCGAACGCCACCTTTATCCTCGCAAGGACTTGGGCGAACTGCCCGTACTTTATCCCGATGCTCGACATCAGGGCTGACGAGGTGTATTGCAGGCTGCGGTACTTTTCCCATTCAAGCTGCTTGATGGTGAAGCCCGTCACGACCTTCATGTTCGCCTTTCCGGTGCGCACACGGGCATAGATGGAACCGTAGTCCTCTTTTCCTGCCTTGGATGATTTGATGAAGATGAAATCCATACGCGATATATCTTGGTTACTGTGATGCAAAGGTACAAAATATATCCCGAAATATGGTATCAAATAGTACCAATATTTTCTAAAACCGTGAAATTTCGTGAGTATTCAAACCAAATGAAAACATCTACAAATAACTGATATACAAAGATAACCTGTAAAACAGAATTTCACTGAATATATTTAGTGAATAGTGGGCCACGATTTACTGCCAGCAAATCCTACTTGGAATGCTCACGATATTCGGGCCTATACAATGGGCGTTTAGTCTTTTGCCAAAGTGGGAAAGCTCTTGGGCAAAGTGGCTCACACGCTATTTGACGGTACATTTCTATGGAGCGATGCTCTATTTCGTCGGCTTCTACGTTTTGCTACTCTTCGACATCGTTCTCTGCATTCAAGTTGAGAATCTGACCGCAATAACAGTGTCTGAACAAACAATGGCCGCCTACCTGCAGAACTCATTCTTCTCTGCCGGCTATTTGATGGCCGCAAGTATTGTAGCCTTGAAGTGCTTGAACCTTGTTCCTGACTTGGCTGCATGGATGATTCCTGAAGGCGATACTGCTTTCTCAACCCGTAACTTTGGTGAAGGTGTAGCCCAACAAGCAAAGATGTCTGCTACAGGGGCCATGACCACCATGATGAAGTAACAATCAAATAATAACGCAATATGGTAATCAAAAATCTCGAAAACAAGATTAAGCTCGTCACCATCATCTGCTCGATGTTCCTTGTGGGATGCATTCTCATCAGTATCTCCAGCATTTGGACAGCAAGAAGTATGGTGGTTGATGCTCAAAACAAAATCTACGTATTGGATGGCAATGTGCCCATCTTAGTTCAGCGAACCACCATGGAAGAAACCTTGGATATTGAAGCGAAGAGTCACATCGAACGCTTCCACCACCTCTTCTTCACATTGGCTCCTGATGACAAATATATCAAGTACACCATGGAGAAAGCCATGTATCTCGTGGATGAAACAGGATTGGCCCAGTACAACACCTTGAAGGAGAAAGGCTTTTACTCGAACATCATGGGTACAAGTGCCGTATTCTCCATCTTCTGCGATAGCATCAAATTCAATGAAGAAAAGATGGAGTTCACCTACTATGGCCGTCAACGCATTGAGCGACGTACCAGCATTCTTACTCGTGAGTTAGTTACTGCCGGTCAGTTGAAACGAGTGCCTCGCACCGACAACAATCCTCATGGATTGCTTATCGTGAACTGGCGCACCCTGCTCAATAAGGACATCAATCAGAAAACAAAAGCTAACTATTAAAAGGTACGCATATGAAAGGATTCAAGAAAATGCTTTTCGGAGAGAAAATGCCTGATAAGCAAGATCCGAAGTATAAAGAACGCTACGAGCGTGATGTTGCAGCTGGTCGCAAGTTTGCCAAAACACTTCGCATTGACAAAGCAGCCGCTAAGGTGCAGAAGTTTGCCGACATCCATCGAACGTTGTTCCTGGTCATCGTTTTCAGTTTTGTGGCATTCATCTTTGGTTTCAACATCTTCCGCATCGTGAAAGTGTACAACCGAGGTGAAGAACGCCGCACAGCCACAGAGCTTCAAGACTCGCTCTTGAAGGCTCGACATGACCGTTTGGTGTCCCCTATTCAAAAGAGTGATAACCCTAAAATAAAAGAGCAATGAAGCTGACAGATAAAATCAATTTTCGACAGCCTAAATACATGCTGCCGCTCATCGTGTATCTTCCAGTGATTGGCACGGCCTACTTCGTCTTTGATATGTTCGACACAAAGATTGAAGATAAGCCGGCTGCCAATCTTCAAACTACCGAATATCTGAACTCAGACCTTCCTGAAGCTCAGATTAAGGGAGGTGACGGCATTGGAGGCCGCTACGAAAGTATGGTCAAATCATACGGTAAGATTGAAGACCATAGTGCTATAAGTAACATCGATAGAAATAATCAAGATGAAAAGGAAGAGTACGAATCAAAATACTCAGATGCCGAATTGGAACTGCTGGATAAAGAAGCAGCCCAAAGTGCATCCATGCAAGATAAGGAACTGCAAGAAGCCAACGCCAGAGAAAGAGACCGTGAAGCTATTGCCGAACTCCAGAAAGCGCTGGCTGAAGCTCGCCTAAATGGGCAGAAAGGGCTGGAACCTGATAGTGATAAATCCGATGGAAGCCCTGAATCCGACGGTAAGGTTGAAATGAAAGGCAAAATCGAGATTAACGACAAAGCAGTGAAAGGTCTTTCTGATGCAGAAAAGCCCAATGAAGTGGTCAAGAAAGTAAAGACCTCTTCGGACTATTTCAATACCTTGACCGAAAATGAGAAAGAGCCCAATCTCATCAAAGCCATCATCGATGAGAACGTGAAAGCTGTTGATGGCTCACGTGTTCGATTGCGCCTACTCGATGACATAGAAATAGGCGAAACCGTGGTGCGAAAAGGGTCTTACCTCTACGCCACCATGAGTGGTTTCGGATCTCAACGTGTCAAGGGTAACGTGAAAAGCTTGTTGGTAGATGACGAACTGGTAAAGATTAACCTCTCCATCTACGACACCGACGGTTTGGAAGGATTGTACGTTCCCAGTAGCAGCTTCCGAGAGACCACTAAGGAAGTGGCCAGTGGAGCCATGTCCAGTACCATGGATATGAACACTACAGGAACAGGAAGCAGCTTCTCACAATGGGGAATGCAGGCCGTAAGCAACGCCTATCAAAAGACAAGCAATGCCATCGGTAAAGCTATCAAGAAGAACAAGGTGAAGTTGAAGTACGGCACCTTTGTGTATCTCATCAATAGTAATAACAACAAAAAATGAAGTGAATATGGTTGAAGCTAACGAAGAAGGAAAACAAGTGGAGCAAGAATACGGGTATCACTCTTACATACAGCCCGGCGAATACATTGCAAAACTTGAAGGTCGTACATGGTATGGTAAACACAACTGCATGGGACTCTGTTGTTACTTCCACACAAAAGAAGGAGAACAATTAGCACTATATGCTTTCAGAACCCGTTGGGCTCCATACATCTACACAACCAAAAAACGTAAATATGATTTTCATCCATCTGGAGAAATCAAAGATGGAAGCTGGTGGCGATGTACCGTAGGAATCTGTAAATCAAGTGGACGAAGCACATGGATAAAAGCCGAGCCAATAGAAGAAAAAGAGTTAGAGGAACTTGAAGTACTGTCTAGTAAAGAAAGAAATAACAAAAAAGAATCAGAATAATGAAAATATCAAAGCTTCTATGCGCATTTGCAATAAGCGCATTGTCTGTGACCAATGTTATGGCACAGCAGACCTACGAGGAAATGGAACAGCTCACAGTCAACGAGCAAGTGACCACCGTCATCACAGCCACAGAGCCTATTCGCTTTGTGGATATTTCTACTGATAAAGTTGTGGGCGACCAGCCCATGAACAACACCATCCGCTTGAAACCCAAAGACAGTCTTTATGTGGATGGTGAAGTGTTGGCCATCGTAACCATCGTCACCGAGCGCTACCGCACACAATATGCTTTGCTTTATACCACTCGCTTACAAGAGGCGGTAACTGACAAAGAGGTGCAGCGCCAGGAAATGATGCCATATAACAATCCTGCGGTCAGTATGTCCACAGAAGAAATGACAAGGTTCGCTCGTCAAATATGGAACTCTCCTGCCAGAATCAGAAACGTGAGTACCAAGCAGCATCGGATGGTGATGCGACTCAACAATATCTATTCAGCCGGTGACTACTTTTTCATTGACTACTCGATCGAGAACCGTACCAACATTCGCTTTGATATTGACCAAGTTCGAGTCAAACTCTCAGACAAGAAACTATCCAAAGCAACCAATGCACAAGTGATAGAATTGAACCCCGTTATGACGCTTGAACAAGCCAAGTCGTTTAAGCATGGATTCCGCAATGTGATAGTCCTGAAGAAGATGACTTTCCCCAACGACAAGGTGCTTACTATCGAAATGTCCGAGAAGCAAATATCAGGTAGAAACATCCTTCTTAGCATTGATTATGAGGATGTTTTGTCTGCCGATTCGTTCAATGCTGTTTTGTTAGAGGAGGAATAAGCCTATGAAAAAGCATCTCCTAACCTTAGTATGTACTACAATACTAAGTATATCAACCTTTGCCCAAAGTGGCAGCGGACGTGTGTCTTTAGGCACTGGTTTGCTCTATGAAAATGGCTGGGATGTGACCCTTGCTTATGAGCATGAAACCAAGTATCATAACGCTTGGGAGTTCTTTGGTAATGTCTATCTAAAATGGGATGAATGTGCTTCTTGCAAGCACATCTGCCCTGACAGTTTTTGGCAGAACTATCGCTCGTATGGCGTAGGTGCAGCCTACAAACCTTGTGTAGTCAGAGGACGCAACTACCATGGTAATCTCAGATTGGGCGCATCAGCCGGAAGCGATACAAAGGACTTTCTTGGCGGCTTGCATGTAGGCTATGAGCACAACTATGCACTTCGTTCGGGTGTGCAGCTTTTTTGGCAAGTGAAGTCAGACGTGATGATTGAAGGCAAGGACTTGTTCCGTACAGGAGTAGTCCTTGGTGTAAAACTACCTCTAAAATAAAATGACATGAAGCATATTACATACTTACTGCTGGCATTCGCTTCGTTGTTGATGACAGCTTGCGATGCCCATCAGGATTTCCCTGACACCACCATCAAGCCCTGCCACATCCTTTGCACCGATGGCAAGGTTGTGCCCTATTCTCAGTATGAAGCTGAAAACAAGCAGGCCATTGCCGTAGTGTTCAACACCCATAAAGGTGAGAACATGGAAGGTACTGGCTATGCCGTCTATCTTTGGGACATCGAACCTGTCGCTTTTTCCGACAGTTTGGGTTGTGCCCAAGGTACTTCTGCTGACCTCATGGCACATGATGGCAACCTCAATACCTACAAAATGTATGAAGGGAAGGAAGTCGGATCACCATTGGCCAATAGTGTATTTGCTATTTGGGCGTATGGTCAGAGTGCCTACATTCCTTCGGTCGCTCAGATGCGTTTGCTCTATGCTGCCAAGGATATTGTCAACCCCTATATCAAGAAATGCGGCGGCGACCCCATCCCTGATAATCCCGATGAATGTTGGTATTGGACATCTACAGAAGTGCAAAACCAAGATTTGGTAAAAGCATGGCTCTACTCACTTAGCAGTGGTGCCTTGCAGGAAACGCCCAAGAATGCCTCGCATAAGGCACGTGCAATCATCTCATTGAATCAGTAAATCATCAATTTATGGAAGAAAGCAAAGAGTTACAAGGAGCCTATAAGATATTCCGAGCGGTCATCTACATTTCTCTTTTGGTGGAGTTCTTTGAGTATGCCATCAACCCTGAAATGCTTGACCATTGGGGCGGTGTCTTATCAGACATCCATGGCCGTATCAAGCAATGGATGATATACCAGGATGGGAACCTTATCTTCAGTAAGGTGGCCACCTTCTTGCTCATCTGCATCACCTGCGTCGGCACCAGAAACAAGAAGCATCTGGAGTTTGATGCCCGTAAGCAGGTGCTCTACCCTTTGGTGAGCGGCGTATTCCTCATAGCCCTTTCTGTGTGGCTCTTCGGCAATACGATGGATATGCGTCTTTATTCCCTTAGATTGAACATCATTCTCTACATGATTGCCACAATCATAGGAACCGTGTTGGTGCATATTGCCCTCGACAATATCTCCAAGTTCCTAAAAGAGGGATTATTAAAAGACCGCTTCAACTTCGAGAACGAAAGCTTTGAGCAGTGTAAGGATAAGCAGGAGAACAAATACTCGGTGAATATTCCCATGCGCTACTACTATAAAGGCAAGTTCCGGAAGGGATGGGTGAACATCGTTAACCCTTTTCGCGGTACGTGGGTTGTGGGTACTCCTGGTTCTGGTAAGACGTTCTCCATCATCGAACCTTTTATTCGCCAGCATAGCGAAAAGGGGTTTGCGATGGTGGTTTACGACTATAAGTTTCCGACTTTGGCCACAAAACTCTACTATCATTACAAGAAAAATCAGAAGTTGGGTAAACTTCCAGAGCACTGTAAGTTCAACATCATCAACTTCGTAGAAGTGGAATATTCACGTCGAGTGAATCCTATTCAGCAGAAGTACATCAATAACTTGGCAGCAGCCAGTGAAACGGCTGAGACCTTGTTGGAGTCTCTGCAGAAAGGTAAGAAAGAAGGTGGTGGCGGTAGCGACCAATTCTTCCAGACCTCTGCGGTCAATTTCTTAGCAGCTTGCATCTACTTTTTTATCAACTATGAGAAGGAACCCTATGACAAGAATGGCAAGATGTTGATAGCCGAGAAGAACTTGGACACTAAAACAGGTCGAATGATACCTACAGGTAGAGTGTTTGATGAGAGTGGCAAGGAGGTACAGCCGGAATACTGGCTTGGCAAGTATTCGGATATGCCGCACATCCTTTCCTTCCTCAATGAGAGCTATCAAACCATTTTTGAGGTGCTTGAAACCGACAATGAAGTGGCCCCATTATTAGGGCCTTTTCAGACGGCTTTGAAGAACCGCGCCATGGAACAGCTCGAAGGTATGATTGGTACGTTGCGTGTCTATACCTCTCGTTTGGCTACCAAGGAGAGTTACTGGATATTCCATAAGGATGGTGATGATTTTGACCTGAAGGTGTCTGATCCGAAGAATCCAAGCTATCTGTTAATAGCCAATGACCCGGAGATGGAAAGCATTATCGGTGCATTGAATGCGCTTATTCTGAACCGTCTCGTAACCCGTGTGAATACCGGCCAAGGTAAGAATATCCCTGTGAGCATCATAGTGGACGAGTTGCCTACTCTCTATTTTCACAAGATAGACCGACTGATTGGTACCGCCCGAAGTAACAAAGTGAGTGTCACACTTGGCTTTCAGGAACTGCCGCAGCTCGAATCCGATTATGGGAAAGTAGGTATGCAGAAAGTTATCACAACAGTGGGTAACGTAGTCAGTGGCTCAGCAAGAGCAAAAGAGACTTTGGAGTGGCTTTCTAACGACATCTTCGGTAAGATTGTCCAGCTAAAAAAAGGTGTAACCATTGACCGTGACAAGACCTCCATCAATCTCAATGAGAATATGGACAGCCTTGTTCCAGCAAGTAAAATTTCTGATATGCCCACCGGATGGATTTGTGGCCAGTCTGCCCGTGATTTTATCAAGACCAAGACAGGACGTGGTGATAGCATGAATATTCAGGAGTCAGCCGAGTTCCAAACCTCCAAGTTCTATTGCAAAACTGATTTCGACATGAAGAAGATTGCCGAAGAGGAAGCTAACTACAAGAATTATCAGATACCGAAATTCTACACCTTCCCTTCAAAGGATGCCAAGGAACGTATTCTGTATCAGAACTTCGTGAGTGTCAATCTTGATGTCAAGAATATGATTGACGAGATAACCAAATTTAAAGTGAAATAAAACATAATATTAAGTAAATCAATAATATCAAAGAAATATTAGTGATAGTCAACCGCAATCATATTGCGGTTTTTTTTGCACCTATTAGATAAAAAACACAGTATAATTGGCAAAAAACGCAAATATTTAGATAGATTCATCTAATTATAGATGGAATTACAAAATAAATCATTAAATTTGAATGATAATATTCAAAAAGTAATCGAAATGACAAATATAAAGGACATCAATCGTATTAAAGTGGTACTCGCGGAAAAGAGGCTAACCAATAAATGGTTAGCGGAGCAATTAGGTAAGGACCCTGCCACGGTCTCAAAATGGTGTACCAATACAGCACAACCAACTTTAGAAATGCTCCTTAAAATTGCGAATGTTCTACAAGTTGATGTGCGAGATCTTCTAAGGCCTTCAGGTGACGATGCAACTTACATCAAAGTTCCTAAACAATTTACAATTAAATAATGACTAATAAATGAAACAGTCTAAACAATTCAACAATATTACAGAACTTGTAATTGATGACTTACGTTCTAATATGTCAAAAGGAAGTCGGTTATCTATTGCTGCTGCTAGTTTCTCAATATATGCTTATGAAGCATTAAAAAAAGAATTGGAACAAGTTGAAGATTTACGTTTCATTTTTACCTCTCCTACCTTTAATTCTGAGAAAGCAAAAAAACAAAAAAGAGAATTTTACATTCCAAAATTAAACAGGGAACGCAATTTATATGGTTCTGAATTTGAGATAAAACTTCGTAATCAACTAGGACAGAAAGCTATAGCAAAGGAGTGCGCTGATTGGATTCGGCGTAAAGCTAAGTTTAAATCCAATATATCATCTGGATTTATGAATTCATTTATGAATATATTAGATTCTGACGGAACATATACATATATGCCATTTAATGAATTTACAACAACTGAACTAGGTCTTGAACGAGGAGGTAATTTATGTCCGATAGTTATAGGTGTTCCAAATTTCCCTCAAACTGATTTTTTCTTAAAGAATTTCAATGAACTTTGGAGTGATACGGAAAGATTTGAAGATGTTACAGCAACGGTAGTTGAGAACATAGAAACAGTATATCGTGAAAATTCAGCAGACTATATATATTTTATTACATTGTATAACATCTTTAATGAGTTTCTGGAAGACATCAGCGAGGATGTTCTGCCAAATGAAGCTTCAGGTTTTAAAAACAGTGTCATATGGAATAAACTATATAATTTTCAGCGTGATGCAGCCTTGGCTATCATAAACAAATTGGAGAAATACAACGGGTGTATTCTTGCTGACAGTGTAGGTTTGGGAAAAACATTTACGTCTCTTTCGGTTATCAAGTATTATGAAAATCGAAACCGTAATGTACTGGTTCTTTGTCCCAAAAAGTTGAACGATAACTGGCAGACATTCCGTTCTAACTATAAGAACAATCCCGTATTAGCAGACCGTTTACGTTATGACATTCTATTTCATTCGGATCTGTCAAGAGATAAAGGTATGAGCAATGGACTTGACCTGGAACGGGTGAACTGGGGAAATTATGATTTGATTGTAATCGATGAAAGTCATAATTTCCGCAATGGCGGCCGCTTTGAAAATGAGGATGAAGAGGATGATTTCAAGGAAAATCGTTATGCTCGATTGATGAATAAAGTCATACGCAGTGGTGTAAAGACTAAAGTACTTATGCTTTCAGCCACACCCGTAAACAACCGCTTCAGTGATTTGAAAAACCAGTTACAGTTGGCATATGAAGGGAAAGCTGAAAATATAAACAATTTGCTTGACACAGAAAAGAATATAGATAGCATCTTTAAAGACGCACAGACTGTTTATTCTAAGTGGTCCAAGTTGCCAGCAGAAAAGAGGACCACCGAGAAACTGGTAGATTCATTAAGCTATGATTTCTTCCAGTTGCTCGATTCTGTTACCATAGCCAGAAGCCGTAGTCATATCATCAAGTATTACAATACGAATGATTTGGGCAAATTTCCTACACGCTTGTCGCCTATATCACGCCGTCCTAAACTTACAGATTTAAATGATGCTATTACTTTTGCTGAAATAGCAGAAATGCTTAACAGATTGAATCTTTCCATATATACACCTTCTCTGTTTATTTTTGAGAGTGAAAAAGACAATTACGGAATAGATTATGAAGGCGAGGGACTCACTGTAGATGGCCGTGAAAAAGGTATCCGGAAATTGATGGCTATTAACCTGTTAAAACGTCTGGAAAGCAGCGTGAACTCTTTCCGTCTGACTCTAACCAGAATACATGATTTTATAAAAGATTCTATTACGGCTATTGATAAATTCCAGGAAAGCGGTGCAGGAACAATCGATGTAACTGATTTTTCAGAGGACTTTGATTCGGAAGATAATGAGAATGATCCTTTTGTAGGCCGTAAATCAAAAATAAATCTCCTAGACATGGATTATGTAAGTTGGAGACGCGATCTGAAGGCTGATTTAGAAGTACTGGAACATCTTATCCTTATGCTGAAAGATATTTCACCTGAGCATGACTCTAAGTTGCAGCATTTGATTGCCGACCTAAAGTATAAGTTTGAGAATCCGATAAACGGTAACAACAAAAAGGTACTGATTTTTACAGCCTTTGCAGATACCGCCAACTACTTGTATGAACAGCTCTCAGGAAAAATCTTAGAAGTATGCGGGCTCCATACAGCATTGATAACCGGAAGCACGGAAGGTAAATGTACGTTGCCGAAACTGAAATGTACATTCAATGATATACTGACCTACTTCTCCCCTATGTCAAAAGATCGTGATGCCATTCATCCGAATGACACAAGCGAAATAGATGTTCTTATTGCAACAGACTGTATCAGTGAAGGACAAAACTTGCAGGACTGCGATTATTTAGTAAATTATGATATACACTGGAATCCTGTACGTATTATTCAGCGTTTCGGTCGTATTGACCGTATTGGTAGCAAGAACGATGCAATCCAGCTTGTCAACTATTGGCCGGATATGGAACTTGATGACTACATCAAACTGAAAGGTCGTGTAGAAAGTCGAATGAAGGCAACGGTTATAACAAGTACAGGTGACGATAACCTTCTGTCTGTTAATGAAAAAGGCGATTTAGAATACCGTCGCAGTCAATTGAAGAAACTTCAGAATGAAATAGTAGACATTGAAGATATGGATACCGGTGTTAATATTATGGATTTAGGGCTGAATGAGTTCCGTTTGGATTTGCTAAGTTATATTAAAAAACATCCAAACATGGACTTAACTCCTTTTGGAATGAATGCAATTGTTAATCACACAGAAATGGCTAAGCCTGGAGTAATATTCATTCTTAAAAATAAAAACAATGGTGTTAATATTGATAAAAGTAATAGTTTACATCCATTCTATATGGTTTACATTAGTAATCTTGGAGAAGTAATTTGCGACCATTTATCTCCTAAAAAACTTTTGGATATAATGCGCCATGTATGTAAGGGTAAAAATCAGCCTGATAAAGAATTATGTATGGTATTTAATGAAGAAACTAATGATGGTAAAAATATGAAACATTATAGTGAACTTCTTCATAAAGCCATTGACAGTATAATATCAGTGAAAGAAGAGTCTGATATAGATAGTCTATTTTCTTTTGGAGAAACAACAGCTTTGCTTAGTGATATTAAAGGTCTTGATGACTTTGAATTAATAACCTTTTTAATTATAAAGTAATGATTAAATTTCCTGAAACGACATATGTGAATAAGCTGGTACCCAAGAATTCATTCTATAAACATTTAAGTATGAATGCTGATATTAAAGCCCATTTCATAAATGATATTGAACGCATTGTTTGGGCATATAAGTTGGCACCTTCAACAATGAACGTCTCAGTAGGGAAAAATGTCCAAGAGATAGTAGTATTTTTAATTATTCTGAAAGAAAAAAAATGTCCTAATGACATATTCATTTTTATTGATAAAAATATTCCAAGACATACAGCTTTTATTTTATCGTACAGAAATGAACAATGTGTATTAATAAATTATAAAGAAAAAAATTCGTTTAACGTCGAAAATCCTTATAAAGTCATAAAAACATATAGTTCAAACTGGTTATGTGAAGATTTATGTTCTCTTAATATTGAAGGCTCAAACATGGATTTAATTTATGAAAATATGATCCGTGAAGTTGCAGGTTCACAAATAATGTTTTCTACAGATAATTTAAGAAATGACATAGACGAATCTCAGAAACGGGATAAGATAATAAAAGATATACAATTATTAAAATCTAAAATTAATGCCGAAAGGCAACCGCAAAAAAAATTTTTATTACATAAAGAATTAAGAGACTTAGAAAATAAATTAAATAATGGCATTAAATAGTCGTCAAATAGAACTGATTGCAGTATCTAAAGTTAAAGATATGATAGCTCGCAGTAATGTGCTTTCTCCATATATCGCAGAGAATGACAAGGAGCCATCATGGGATGGTTTTATATACCTAAATGCTGGAACTGAAGCTATGCAGCGTGTTGCTGTGCAGGTAAAAGGTAAAACAAGAAAAAAACTTTCCACGAAACCAACTTTCCCTATTGAAGTGACAAACTTAAAAAATTATCTTCGCGATGGTGGCGTCTTATATTTTGTTGATTATATTATTGGTGAGGATCAATTTCTATATTATGCAAAACTTGCCCCTATTGATTTAAAACGTTATATTAAACAAGGGCATGGACAAAAGTCTATTTCAGTAAAACTCAAACCAATTAAGGAATCTCTATTTGAAATAGAAAGTGATGTCATTAACTTTAATCGTGATTGTAAACGGCAAACATCATTTGCAGATTCTCCTATACTAACAATTGAAGAAGCAAGAAAACAAGGTCATAAGATTAACTTCCAGGTTACAAGTGTTATAAATAAAGAAGACGCACTACTCACTCTACAAAAAGAGCCTGTATATCTGTATGCTGAGTTGAATAATGGTAATATTACAACTTATTATCCTATAGGTGACCAAGCTTACAAAGTAATAATAGGGCAACGACATATTAAAGAAAAAGTAGTTGTAAATGGCAAAGCCTTTTTCGATGAATTTATAGTTTTTATGGAGGAAAACAAATGTATTTATGTTATTGATGATGTATTGACCATAATGTTTGATAAGTCAGAAGATAAATTGAAGTTTAATCACATGAAGTTGAACAGTAACGTTTCTACTCTATCAAAAAAGATAAAAGAACTATCGTTCCTGAACGAATTATTAAATAGTAACACTATTTATTTGGGTTCGACACAAGTGAAATTCAAGGACTCTTCAACTAAAGTCAAAGAAGGTATTCTTAAAGACTTAAACTTTTGGATAAAGGTTCAGCAGCTACTAAAAAGACTATGTATTGAAGACGATATTGATTTGAGCAATATGACACAAACTGATTATAATAATCTTAAAATGTTGGTTGACTCAATCATTGACGAGAAGATAATTGAACATATAGGGCCTATTGATGTCATTTCACATACTGATATAGGCAAATATAGAATCTTATTATTTACAGAGGAAGTTGGAGAAAACAGATATAAAATTTCAAATTTTTTCGAGACTGAATCCAAAATGGTTTATGCTTACGAAAAACAAGATAATAAAAAGTATATGACTTCAATGTTCACTGTAGCTTTTATTATGAACGATTTCTATAAATTTTCTAATGTAAACTATAATCTTCTCATATCGTCTTATGAAAATATGGTAGATAAAAATCCAGATATATTTGAAAGAGCTAATTGGGATATGCTTCTTGCTTTAAATGCGTATGATAAGCAAAAAGAAAAGTCGGAAAAACTTTACGATGGTATTTTAAAATTAAATAATTGGTTATTAGAAAAAGATAAAAAAAACAAGAATATACACATTATTAATAAGTTTCAAATCGTTAAACGCAAAAGAGATTTAGAGAAGTCTGAAAAAAAAGAACTTAGCTCTTTGCTTGATAGTAGTAACTTACAGCTAATGACAAAATTAGGAATTAATATTCTACTTGAAAACAAAGGAACGGCAGAAAATCAATTTGAAAAATTGAGTAAAGCTGAACAAAATTTCTTTAAGCTACAACCAATATACTATTTAATGATTCGATAAATTTATATACAATGGAAAAATTAAAAATGCAAACTAATAATGGTATTGTTAGTAATATAAAGAAGATTTCATCACTATTTCCCAATTGTATTGTTGAAACAGTAGATGATAATGGAAATTCTATATTTTCCGTAGATTTTGATATACTACGTCAAGAACTTTCTCCAGAAATTGTTGAAGGACGAGATGAACGTTATCAATTCGTATGGCCAGATAAAAAGAAAGCCATACTATTAGCAAATGCTCCAATAAATGCAACCTTACGCCCTTGTAAAGACAGAAGTAAAGATTTTGATAATACTGAGAATCTATATATAGAAGGCGACAATCTTGACGTTTTGAAATGTCTAAAAGAAACATATATGGGTAAAGTGAAGGTTATATATATAGACCCACCTTATAATACAGGAAGTGATTTTGTATATCATGATGATTTCTCAAAATCAGCCGAAGACTATCTTGCAAACTCTGGTCAGTATGACGCTCAAGGTAATAGACTTGTAGCTAATACTGAAAGCAATGGTAGATTCCACACTGATTGGCTAAATATGATTTACCCACGTTTAAAGGTTGCTCGTGATCTGCTTTCTGAAGATGGAGCTATATTTATATCTATCAGCGAAGAAGAAATTGAGAATATGAAGAAAGTTTGTAATGAAATCTTTGGAGAAGACAGATTTGCAAACTCTTTTATAACACGTAGATATGATAAGAACCTAAATCGTCAGTTTATGGACCAGGGATTGAAGTCATTCAATATAGGATTTGAATATATACTGTGTTATACAAAAAATAGGTTTCTATTTAAACCTATTTTTAAGGCTGCATCGGAAGAACGTTCATCTTGCGGTTATTGGAAAGGTTTTTGGAACGATGCTGATAGACCAACAATGCGGTACGATATACTTGGTTTTACTCCAAAAACAGGTCAATGGAAATGGAGTAAGGATGTTGCATATGAAGCAATTGAGAACTATAAAGAGTATATTGAAAATTTCAGTGAGAAAATGACTATTGAAGAATATTGGTTGCAAACTGGAAAAACGAAGAAGTTTATAAGAAAGAACCCAAATGGTAAAGGGAAAAATGCGGGTGTAGAAAACTGGATTGCACCTACAGACGGAATTCTTCGCAACACAAACTGGACAGATATTCTAACTTCAAAGAATGATAAGTCTACTCAGGGACTATTTGACTTTCCCAAAAATGTGGATCTAATAAAGCTTGTTCTTGAAGCTTCCACTGATAAAGATTCTATTATACTAGATTTCTTTTCTGGTTCTGCTACTACAGCACATGCCGTCATGCAATTAAATGCAGAGGATGGTGGGAAACGAAAGTTTATTATGGTGCAAATACCAGAACTGACAAATGAAAAAAGCGATGCTTATAAGGCAAATTATAAAAATATATGTGAAATAGGTGAAGAAAGAATTAGAAGAGCTGGAATTGCAATAAAAGAAGAATTTCCACAAAACGCTCAAAAATTGGACACAGGTTTCAGAGTTCTAAAGCTAGATAGCTCAAATATGCTGGATGTTTATTATGCTCCATCAGAGATAAATCAAGCAATGCTTTCTTTGTTTACTAACAATGTTAAAGAAGACAGAACTTCAGAGGACCTTCTCTTTCAAGTTATGCTAGAATTGGGAGCTACTCTTGATAGTAAAATCGAAGTCTCTAAAGTTGAAGATAAAAAAATTTTTAATGTAGGTCAGGGCTATCTTGTTGCATGTTTTGAAAAAAATGTAAACGATAATGTCATAACAAAAATCGCTCAAATGCAACCTCTTTATGCTGTATTACGCGACAATTCTATGGCTGATGACAGTACTGCAACAAATTTTGAACAAATATTCAAAACGTTTAGTCCAACCACAACTTGTAAGGTTTTGTAATTATGAAGCTAAAGTTTAAAATTCAACAATATCAAACAGATGCCGTAGAAAATACAGTTCGTGTTTTCAATGGCCAGCCCAACAAAGGTTTGGCTGAATATGTAATTGATAAAGGGAAGACATATATTGTTCAAAACGGTAAAAAAGTTTTAGTACCATCTTTTGATTTTGATGAAAATGCAGGATATAAAAATAGTGATATTGAATTGAGTCAAGAGGAAATTCTTTCTAATATTCATCAGATTCAAAGTGAAAGTAATATAAAATTGTCGAGTGAAGTTGTTTCAAATCTTGGACATTGTCAACTCGACATCGAGATGGAAACTGGTACAGGTAAAACCTATGTCTATACTAAAACTATATTTGAACTCAATCAACGCTATGGTTGGTCTAAATTCATTATTGTTGTACCTAGTATAGCAATTCGTGAAGGTGTTAGCCAAAGTCTTCTTTTTACAGAAGACCACTTTATGGAGATGTATGGTAAAAAAATACGTCATTTTATATATAATAGTAATAATCTCAATGTTATAGATACAGAATTCTCTCAGTCAAGTGATATTTGTGTAATGATTATAAACATCCAAGCTTTCAATACCATGAAAGATGGAGCAAAGAATGCTACCGCACGTATTATTAACAGTCAGCGTGAAGAGTTTGGATATAGAAAGCCGATTGATGTTATTGCAGCTAATCGACCAATTATAATCTTAGATGAACCTCAAAAAATGGGAGGAGCTGTAACTCAATCGTCATTAGCTCGTTTCAAACCATTATTTACTCTAAACTATTCAGCTACTCATAAAGAAACCCACAATCCAATTTATGTGTTGGATGCACTTGATGCTTTCAATAAGAAGCTTGTAAAGAAAATAGAAGTTATTGGCTTCGAATTGAAAAATCTTCATGGCACAGATAAATACGTTTATCTTGATGATATTATTCTATCGCAAAATGAAGCACCAAAGGCTCGTATTGGATTTGAATACCAAAAAGTAAATGGTAAAATTGATAGAAAAATTCAAAATCTTGCAGTTGGAGACAGTCTATTCTATTACTCTAATGAATTAGAGCAGTATAGAGATTTTATCATTAGCGATATTCATGTGGATACAATTAACAGTATTCGTAGTTTCGTTGAGTTTTCTAATGGGAAAAAACTGTATGTTAAAGACATTATAGGTGACATTACATCTGAGCACATGGCTCGAATTCAAATACGAGAAACTATAAAAGCCCATTTGAGAAAGGAAAGCCAATTATTTCACAAAGGGATAAAAACACTTTCTCTGTTCTTTCTTGATGAAGTGCAAAATTATCGTCAATACAATGAAAATGGAGAACAACTACTTGGAAGATATGGAGAAATCTTTGAGGAAGAATATATAATTGCACTGAACGAAGTACAGAATATGTTTGATCCTGAGTACATGTCATATTTAAGTTGTATAAACGTTCACGATACACATACAGGATACTTTAGTATCGACAAAAAAGGTCGTTCTATAAATAGCGAAACAAAACGGGGATCAGATATAAGCGATGACATATCTGCCTATGATCTGATTCTTAAGAATAAGCAGCTCTTACTTAGTTTTGACAGACCAGAACGCTTTATTTTCTCACATTCTGCACTTCGTGAAGGGTGGGATAATCCAAATGTATTCCAAATTTGTGCACTCCGTCAATCAAACAGCATTTCGCAGAAACGGCAGGAAGTAGGACGTGGACTTCGTATTTGCGTAAATAACAAAGGTGAGAGAATGGATGTAGAAAAGCTTGGGGATGATGTACAAAAAATTAACAAGTTGACAGTTATTGCCTCTGAGGGTTATGCATCATTCGTAGATGATCTCCAAAAGCATATCAAAGCAGATCTTTATGATAGACCTCTTAAAGCTAATGAAGACTTATTTAAAGATACTTATATGATTTCTTCAACAGGAGAGAAAGTGAAAATAACTGCAGATGATGCAAGAGAGATTTATTTTCAACTCCGCTCTAATAATTATATAACAAAAGATGGTACCGTAACAGATAAGTTCCGTGAAGATTTAAAAACTGGAAAGCTACCTTTATTTGAGGAAAATCTTAGTTCTTTAACAGAAGCCATATATACACGAGTTCAAACTGTATTTGACGATACTATTGTAGAAAAAATGATTGAAAATGGAGGAAAAATACAAACACCTGAGAATAAACTTAATGATAATTTTAGCAAAAAAGAGTTTCAAGAATTATGGAAACGTATAAATCACAAGTATACTTATACTGTTTCATTTGATACAGAGGAATTAATAAAGAAGTCAGTCACAGCCATAAATCATGATCTAAACGTTACACGCCTTTCATATGTTACCACTCGTGGTATACAAAAAGAACAATTGCGCAAAATAGATTTTTCATCTGGTGACATGATGCAACGTTCTTCTACCTCTACAGAAGTTCTTGATACTACTTTTGTTACTAACATCAAATATGATATTATTGGCAAAATAGCATCGGGAACTACCCTGACAAGAAAAACTGTATCAAGAATATTGACCTCAATTTCACCGGGAAAGTTCATGTTGTATAAAGCAAATCCAGAAGAGTTTATTTCAAAGGTCATTCAATTAATCAAGGAACAGAAGTCAACAATGATTGTAGAACATATTGAATACAATATGGTAGAAGGTTCTTATGATAGCGATATTTTCACTCAAGAGAAACATACGTCTATGGATAAGGCATACAAAGCAAAAAAGAGTATTGTTGACTATGTATTTACAGACGGTAATGCAGAACATAGTGTGGAAAGAACATTTGTTGAAAATCTTGATGCTGCTGATGAAGTTGTTGTATATGCAAAACTTCCCAAAGGCTTTCATATACCAACTCCTGTAGGAAACTATTCACCAGATTGGGCTATTGCATTCCAAGAAGATAAAGTGAAACACATCTATTTCGTTGCAGAAACAAAAGGTTCCATGTCTTCGTTGGAATTGCGCGAAATAGAAAAGAATAAAATTGCTTGTGCAGAGAAACTATTTTCAACCATTTCAAAAAATGATGTAAAATTCAGCTACGGTAAAATTGATAATTTTGAGACTCTTCTTTCAATAGTTAAATAACTAATCAGTGAAACTATATTCCTTTTTTAATGGGAATATAGTTTCACCCAAATACTAAAGAGTATGAGATATAAAACTTTTTATTTGGATTGCAAGGAAGCCTTTCCAAAAACATGTAGAATCAAGCCTTTTGCAATAGCAGAATATAATATGAATTATTCTTCACCTGAAGACAGAATAATTATAGACAACTTGTTAAAAGAAGCAAAGGTTTTAGCTGATAAGGTATTTCCAGGGGCAGCAAATGACTCAGAACATGTAAGAACAAAAGAACGTATCTTTGCTAATTGCATTGCTGGTGTCGTTTCAGAATATTGTTGGAAGCACTTTTTTAACTACAAGCATGAATATGTTAGATCCACGCCTTTTAATTCAGCAAGTAATCAAATAGACCTGGAAATTGTAACGAATCAAAAAAAGATAGAAGTACGTTCTTCGTTTCCTAGAAATGGGCTCGTATTTGCAGTATGCCATCCAGCTAAAGAGTTTGACATTTTAGGTCCCTATAGTAATAGCTATAAGCCAGGAGAAGTCCATAAAGACTACTTCATAAGGACTCTTTTCCCAATGCGAAGCCCTACAGAAATATTTTCTCATATAAAATCTAATTCATTTACACTGTACCTTACAGGTGGGGCAACGTATGACATGATGTTTGATAATAGATATTCAAAAAATAAAGATTTTATACCTGAAGATAACTTTACAATACAAACAAAAACCACTTATAGGGTTGTTCCTTTTCATAATGCTTTGGATTGTGCAGAAATTTATAAATTAATTAAATCCGAAAAGTAAAAACTTTTAAACTATTATTATTCATGAGAAACTAACAATGCTACTATAAAGGTCCCAACTATACTATAGATTAACTTAGAACGTGTTTTGCATAGTTCAGTAAAATCGCAGGGTCAATTACCTTTCCATTTTTTTTTATAGTTAGATGTAGGTGTGGTCCAGTACTCATACCTGTATTTCCAGACATAGCTATCACCTCACCAGCTATAACATAATCTCCCCTTTTAACTACAATATTTGAGAGGTGACAATAGCAAATAGAATATTCTCCGGTCTGAATTGTAACGTATTTACCAGAACGTTTATTATAAGCGACGCTAACCACTTTCCCTGTAAGCATGGAAAACACAGGTTCGTAGCGTGCCTGAAGATCTACTCCATTATGCATGCAATATTTATGTGTAACGGGGTGGCGACGCATCCCAAACTCTGAATTTATCTGAATACGCTTTAATGGAAAAGCCATATTCAAATATTGAAGAATATCATCAGATGTATGAGAAGAGGTACCTACATCCTCCCCGCATGAATTTACGACATTTTTATATGATGAAACATTCTTCAAAGAATCCTTCAACATCAGATTGCCCACAAGAGAAGAAGTATTTATCTCCTGTGGATTTTTTGTCTTTTGGACTTGATGATTATACAAACGACCAACCGTATTAAACTGAGCTTTTATTGTGATACTTGGCATCAACGAGAGAAGTACCATCATGAGTATGTTTCTAATTTCCATGAAACAAAATTACATATCTCTATTACCATAGAATAAAAATCACATACTCCAAGTGATTTTTCTAACTTTATTTAGGCTAATAGTATGATTTTCAGCGATAAATCATACTTCTTTCATAAGGAAATATAAAACTATTGGTTTAATATGACCATTCTTCCGTTTCTCCAACCACACCTTTTATTTTTGTTTCTGAATTAGCTATTAATAAAGTACTTCATAAGAAAATGAAATACTGTTATGGCAGAAATAATAACGCATTAAAAAAGTATCAAATGATTTACAACTTTGATGAGAAAGAAATGCCCTACGGCACTCTCGAACGTTTTGGACTCACACAGGAGATGATTGAGGATCTGCCGACTGATGTTCTGCAGAATATTCTCAATGGCCGGCATTCTCCAGTCTTACCTGTACACATCATTGCTGATGATGGTGAAGAAGTAAAGGCAAGAACACGATTCTGCCTTGTAAGAACGCCAGAAGGCAATGTAGATGTTCTCTTCTTTCCGAAGCTTGACGAGTATGACTTAAAAGTATTCAATGAGCAGCAGAGGGAAAGCCTTCTTGCAGGCAAACCCATCATCGGACATTTGGAAAGCAACGAAACGGGATACGAGCTTGGCACCAAATGTTTCTTCCAGCTTGACCAGGATAGCAAACAGGTACTGAGCGTACCGACACCAGTCATAGGCAGGAACATTCAATACCTTACCGACCGCTATCATCTTACGGGGGCAGAGATGCAGAAACTGCAGAACGGAGACATCCTATCAATCATTGAAGACGATGACGAGATTTCCATCGGTATCGATCTGAATTCAAATACGGGTATCCGTCTCTCCGCAGGTAATGAACAGGTCTGGCGCAGAGAAGCCAAACGGGAATGGGACAAATACAACTTCGGAATTTTCGGTTGTTGGACCATGGACGAAAATGGTAATCTTGACTATATCCATGAGGAGGACTACTCTGAAGAAATCTGGAATGAGCAGAAGAAACAAGGTATGCGTATGATGCAGCGATAAACCAAAGTAACAACCATCAATAACAAATTCAATATGGCAAATATCAAATACTATCCAGAAGACGAGCTTGTGCTGAAAGTACAGAGTGGAGAATACGGTTGGCTCGATTACATCAATCACCACTCACCGGAATGGCAGGAAGAGTACACCGAATTCTGTAATGAAAGGAATCTTGTAGTCAATGAAGAATCAGCCGAAGATTTTATCGAATGGAAAGGCGAACTTGTTGAAACAGGCGAATAATCAACATTTAAAATCAATCACAGTATGTCAATCAGATCCAATGCACTACCAGTAGGTAGAGATTTGTCACCTGAGCTACAGGATATTCTCCGTCGCAATGGTATGCAAGCGCATATCATCCGACAAGGAGAAAACTATCTTCTGGCGGTTCAAGGGCATGACTCACCTCTCCTAACCTATCATATCAGTGCCCGGCAGATGAGAGACTTGGCAGATTGGGGTACAAACTCGGCTAACAAAAAAGCCTATAACACCTTTGCTGATTTAGTGAAGAAAGACTTCTATATGCCAAAAGACTTTGTCCATGCCCGTAATTCCAACGGTCGTGTGGCCATGGGACTTCACGGCTACCGGATTGGTGTTGGCGAATACGGCAGACTGCCGTGGGACAAACGCCGTACCTTTATGATGATGGATTCGTTTCATGGACGATTTTTGGGATGGACACCACGCAATCAGGAAGGTTTTCACATGCGCCGCGTCGGTGGAGCCATGTTCATGCAGGGAGCCCCTTTGGTTCCGGAACGTCCTGATGGCAGAATCAAACCAGGAGAATTACTCAATGGCAGCTATGGTTTCTATTATAAAGGAGGAAAGCAAAACATGGTACAACAACCTTCAGAGGATGTGCTTGCAGGATTAGAAGCAGTAATTCCACCTGTTGAAATACCTACCCGTCCACAGGAACCGGCAAAAACGTACAAGGAACTTATCACCTCAGACGTATACTTCAGTAACGAAAATTGGCAGGAATGTCTGTCTTCTCATGGAGTCATTATTGATACCAACAGTAAGACTCTGACCATTCAGTCGACCGCTACACAACATGATCTTGTTTACGACCTGACGGATGAAGAAGTTACCCGGCTTACAGACAATTCCATCAAGAATGTACCTGTACAGAACCGTCTGGACATCATCAACAATGTCATCAAAAATGACTTCTCAGATAAATTGACGATGGACATGTTCAATTCAAGAGAGCAGATAGCCCTGAATCTTACTCCCGAAGTGGAAGCAGAACTGAATGCCAGACAAGAAGTAGTGGCAGAACATGCATACCCTCTTACTCAGGGAAATGAATATATCATTGCGGAGCAGGAAGACCGAAGCATCGCTCATGTGGATGGCAACAGCCTTTATGATATAAACCAAGATAAAGGTTGGTTTCGGGAAGGAAGAAACGGACGTGAAGTACAGGTGGACGACATCAGAGTTGAACCAGTACGCAACGAACAAGGAGAAATCCAGCAAGACGAAAAAGGCAATGCCATGTTCCGTATGACCGCAGTCATCAATGGTGAAAGTATCAGTCACGAGATAAGCCAAAAACAATATGACAAGTTCATGGCCGTAGATGACTATCATCGCATGAAACTCTTCTCTAAAATCTTTGACGAAGTGGACATGAAGAATGCGCCGGGACATGGAAGAAATATAGGTGCCATGATTGGAGGTGCTCTACTTGCAGGTCTTACTGTTATGCGAGAACTCGGAAGAGACCATTATGCTCCAGCCGTGTTTGTTGAGCATCATCATACACCAGGGCCACACGTCTATTTCAAAGGAGGTGTGGACTCACCGCAGGATCTTGCATCAAGAGCATTTGATGCCGGACTTAATGCAGCTGAGCATGGAGTCGGCTTAGGACATGGCAGATAAAACTTAATAATCATCATAGAACACAATGAACGAAGAGCAGAAATTTGAAGACTATCGCAACCGTCTTAATATCAGAGACGTGTTGACGGATGCAGGTTATACGCTTCACAAGCGGGACGGCTTGCGCTATCCTGCCTATGTACGTCTGGATAATGATGGACGCAGAATCAGGGGTGACAAATTTATTGTCATGCCCAATAAGAACTGTTGTTTCCAACCTCCAACGATAAAACTGTATTCTGTCACATCCTTCATTTGGGAACATCCGAACCTCTTTCCTGAATACAATCAAGGAATGAAAGAGTCTGCTCTTGTTCACAAAGTCTGTCAACGGCTATTGAATATTCCTATGGAGCAACGTAACCAGAATGTGCTTGCTCCTACCCGTGATGCAAAGCCTTTCAATATCAAAGATTATAAGATTGAGCGATTTCATCCTGATGAAGCTGACTCTCAGAAACCTTTTTACGCTTTCTTCAAGTCAAGAGGAATCGATTTTGCTACACGTTGTGCTTTTCACCGTAACTTCTTTCTTGCTTCCAAGACCGCAGACAATGGAGCAAGTTATAAGAACCTCTCTTTTCCCATGTATATACCGGGGCATCCTGAGAAATGTGTCGGTTTGGAAGAAAGAGGCTATCCACGTAAGGACGGCTCTGCACGAAAAGGTATGGCAGCCGGGACAAATGCAAGTGAAGGTCTGTGGATGGCAAGTCCGAAAGACACGGAACTGAAGGACGCAAAAGATGTATATGTGTTTGAGAGTGCATACGATGCCATGGCATTCTACCAGTTGAGAATGAAGAAAGACTCCGGACTAGACTACAAAGCAAGACAGGAACTGAAATCTGCCGTATTTATCTCCACCGGAGGAAATCCCAGTTACGGGCAGATACAGGGAGTGGTCAAGGCTGCTCCCTGTGCTACTTTCCATCTTGGCTTTGACAATGACCTGGCGGGAAAACAGTTCGTCTTCAACTTTGAATCCATCGTACAAAAGATGAATCCGTTGCACCCTGAATCAGTCTCATCGGACATGAAAGGCTTCATTGAAAGTTTCAAGGAAGGTATCACATCCACCAAAGAGCTGCTTGACATTGACGATGACAGATATGCGGAACTCCCTGAAGGGCTACAGAAGCTTTACCTCGCTTATGACACAGCAAGAAATGAGGCATGGGAATACCATTATTCTCCCTTTTTGTGTAAGGAAGACAAGCAGGAAGCGGCTGACAGGATGAACAAAGCCTATCAGGAGTTCAAACAGGCCCTGTTTCAAAAGCTTAATGTCCAGGACGGACAAGACCTGAGTCCAAAAGGAATTGTACGTGAACTGCCGTCTGAAGACTATAAGGATTTTAATGATGAGCTGATGGAGAAGAAACAATACTCAATGACCGATGTCGTTGAGACAGCCTTTGACGAAAATGGTGTTTCTCTCACTGAAGAGAGAGAAGAAGAAAATGAAGAAACCAATAAGAGCGGACTAAAACGATAAACGGTATGACAGACACAAACAGACGGTTCAGCATAATCACATTGCACCCTCACTGGGCGCAATACATTATCTCACAAGGCATGGCATTTCTTATCAGTTGTGCCCTGTTCTTGGCAGCCGGTCACGAAAGCATCACCTATAAGATGCCTTTTGTGGTACTGGGGGCAATCATGACGTGCGTCATGCTCTACGGTTGTCTTTATCTCCACAAACTGAGCTATATCATCACGTCCGAACAACTGATTATCCAACATGGTGTACTCATCAGGAAGAGCGACTACATTGAACTCTACAGAGTGGTTGACTTCAGTGAAAACCGTGGTATCGTGGAACAGCTGTTCGGATTGAAGACAGTCTCGATTTTCAGCGGAGACCGTTCCAATCCCAAACTGGACATATTTGGAATCAAGGAGCGCATTGATGTTGTAGGAATTATCCGTGAACGGGTTGAGTATAACAAACAAAGGAAAGGTATCTATGAAATCACGAACAGATAATATATCGTCAGAAGCCAAGACTTCCAAAGGCATTGCTTACGACAGCAGATGGATGATTATCTCAGCCATTGCTTTGACCTTGTTTCTATTCTGTCTTGAAGGTCGTGCCCAATTGGTTTCCAGCAATCCTATGGAATATGTGGCCTTAGCCGAAGGTAATGAGCTTATCAACGGTCAAATCAAGAATCAGATTGAAGACCAGCAGAAGACGGCACTACTACAAAATACCATTGCGGCAGAGTTCACTCAGATAAGGCAATGGGAGAAAAAGTACAACAGCTACCTGAAAACCGTGTCTGGCTATGCTTCCACCCTCAAAGCCTGTAGCCATCTCTATGATGACGGTGTAAGGATATTCATCAATCTTTGTGATTTGAAGAAAGCCATATCACAGAATCCACAAGGGATAATGGCCACAATGAGTATGAATAACCTTTATATCGAAACAGCGACCGAACTCATCACTGTATACAGCATCCTGAAAGATGCCGTAGCCAAAGGTGGAGCAAGCAATATGCTTACAGGTGCGGAACGCAGTAAGATTCTTTGGGAGTTGAATGACCGTCTGGCACAATTCAACAAAAGACTTTCACAGCTCTCCATCAGCATCCGTTATTACACAATGGCAGATGTATGGAACAGAGCCACTGCAGGAATGATAGACAGGAACACCGCTGAGATTGCCGGTCAAGCTTTGGACAGGTGGCATAGATGCGCACGAATAGTAACACCATAAAAGATTATCAGGATAACACAATGAAACGCTTATTGCTGTTTTTTGCCATGCTTATTTCTCTCACCCTCCCTTTTGAAGGGCTGGGTGGGAGTTTTCTCCGGGCTCAGGGCAACGACCCTGTTTTGGCCGGAATGATTCTGGCATACACAAATAAGGCAGAAAAAGAACTGAAGCAGCAGGAACAAATGATGCTTCTGGAATCTACAGGTCATCTGTGGATAAAGGAAGAAGTACAAGGAGTGACTGACCTGCAAAAGGAGTTCAACTCTTATTTGGATAACTTTCATAGCATCATCAGTTATGCAGCACAGATATATGGATTCTATCATGAAATAGACCGACTCGTGAAACACCTGGGAACTTTTAATGACCAGCTCCAGCACCAGACAGGAAATACCCTGGCAGTAGCATTGTCTTCAAACAGGAATAAAATCTATAGAGAACTTATCATGAATAGTGTCGATATAGTCAATGACATCCGGCAACTGTGCCTCTCCGATACCAAGATGACAGAGAAGGAACGACTGGAAGTTCTCTTTTCCATCCGTCCGAAACTTAAACTCATGAATCAAAAGCTCAAAAGGCTTACGAGAGCTGTTAAATATACTTCACTCTCTGACATATGGGCGGAGATAGACTACAATGGCAGAAGTGAGGTGGACAAGCCCAATATTGTACAGAAATGCAAGGAAAGATGGAAGAGGAACGCAAAGCCAAAGTAAGTATTCAGCTATAAAGATAATTCAGGATAACAATTTAACAATCAAACTTTAAGTATGGGTTGGGGAGCATTATTGAAAGCAGCAGTCAGCTTAGGAGGAAGAGCTATAAAAGCTATAGCTAAATCGGCAGGGGGTGCAGTAGTACATCCTCAGCAAACGCTAAAAGGATTAGGAAGCGCCACAAAGTCTGCTGCCATAGGTGGAAGCCTGGGCTACATTGGTTGGGAGAAACTGACTACAGACAAAAGCGTAGTGGGTATTGTCAGCGATGCTGTCATTGGCGAAGAAACGACACAAAAGATTGGAGATACAGTTTCGAATATAGGTGAAGGTATGAAAGAGGTGAAAGACTCTGTAACTGGTCTCACTGAAAATGTCAATGATGCCATCACCAGTGCAGACAGCAAATGGAGCGGTATGAGCAAGTTCCTACAAGGTGTTTTCTCCGGGAACGGTGGAAACATGATGGGGAACTTTTTCAGCAATATAGGTAAAGGGAATGTTTCCGGTCTGAGTCTCATCGGACTTGTAGTGGCCGCACTACTTGTTTTCGGAAGATTCGGATGGATGGGCAAGATAGCTGGAGCTGTGCTTGCCATGATGATGATAGGAAACAATGTAAATATGAACGAGGCACTTGCCAGTGAGAAGAAACGACCTGCTGCACAAAGTCAAGACGAAAGTCAACAGTCGGAGGTTGCGCAAGGCACTGGTGGCGGCAGACGAAGATGATAGTAAAATTTATAAACAGATATAATATGCAATATACACAAGAAATGATTCTTCGTTCAGACAGTGGATACTGTATGCCCTACGAAGAAAAAGGCCGTGACGTACAGATGAGTCTTGGCTACGGTAAACAGAAACATCCGCATACAGGGGAACCTTTTTTTCATCATGGTGTGGATTTCAAGGCCAACCATTATCTTCTTTCAGCAGTTGCAACAGGAAAGATTACTGGACTTGGGAATGATGCCGTACATGGTATCTATCAGGTGACACGCTATGGAGACTACGAGGTAAAATACGCACACCTCTCGAACGTTTTTGCCAACTACGGAAGTGAGGTCAAAGCCGGTCAGGTTATTGCCGTAAGTGGGGAAATACTCCACATGGAGGTCAGGTATAAAGGAGAAGAGCTCAATCCTCTGGAGTTCCTGACCATGATATACAGTAACTTGAAAGTCATGGAACAGAACGGACAACCTGGTGCAGTACCACAATTTGTGACACTGGACATGGATGTCAGAACCATGTATGACAAAGATAGTAAGGAGATAGAGAATCTGATGATGCGTTTTTTTCCGGACTACATGAAAGACATCAGTCTTGGAGCCTACACGTTGCCGGAACATACACAGTTCACTTTGAGAAATATTCTCTCACTGTCGGCTACAAAAAATTACTTCTATGAAACCATCCCCAGTATGGCCAATCCATTAGGTATGGGCGCACGAAGTATACCGATTGCAGAACGGGTACAGAATCTGCTTATCGGTGATTTCCTGAACTATCTTGCCCTGCGTCATCAGATATTCCTTTCCAGTTTAAGTGATCACGAAAAAAAAAAGCACAAGAACTGGCCATAGCAACCAGTGGACTTATTGATCCGTTGGCAGAGCTCGATATTGATGTTCAAAGCTTCGATATTCCCCGTATGGTGAGCGTGTATCCGGATAAGTCCGGTATCAGATGGTGGACAAAAGCATGGTTCAATGGTAGTGAGAAAGGAGAAGCTGCAATAGAGATTGAACGTGAGCTGGCTATCAAGTTTATCAATGAAAACATTGAAAAGGATGAATGGCTGGAAGAATATTTCCCGAAACAGATGGAAGTATATCACAATGCCATAGAACAGACACGCGAGCAATTACTCAACCAGATAAATCTATAAAAGGCATATAAATTATCAATCATATAAAACAGCAACTCATGGCAGAGTCAGAACAAGATAGAATATTCAGGACAAAGGTCATTCCAATCATGAACAAGGTCCGGAATGAACTGCAAGATAAGATGGCAGCAGAGCTTAAAGAGCACACCTCATCATTTGCAGGATTGATGGCCAGTACCATTGGTCCTGATGGTGGAATGTCTGCCAGACAGGCACAGATGCAGTCTTTGCGTTACACAGGTGAATGGAACTCGAAAACAGCAGAAGATTATATTGAAATGGTCAAGAAAGAACTTCAACGCCAGCACATCACCGTTGATTCCGCCATGGAGAAAAAGATGATAGACAAGATGATTCAGGATAAGATTCCCCGTTCATCCATTGAATACATTATTAAAAAAGCGGCAACTCACACCATCTTCTATCTCCCCCAGGAAGTTGCAAAATCACCATTAGAACATCATATGGATACAGAAGCCGAAAAGAGATACAACCCATCTGCGTGGGAAAAGAACACAGGTATAATTCTCGGATCCGTAACCGATCTCGCATGTATGGGTGGAGCCGGTGGCGGTTGGAAAACAGCGGCCACATGGGTCGGCGGTGACTTTCTGTTATCTAAATTCTCTGACAAACAGGAAGACCGTTCAGACATACCTTCAATAGTGCGACCGGGATGTGAGGAACAGTACAGACAAGACCAGGAGAAAATGAAAAAGCAGTCAGAAGAAAAGCCACAGACTAAGACTTCATCAGCAGAGACTGCACCGGAACAAGAAGAAGCGGTCGAAGAGGAACAACCAACAGAAGAACAGACCTCCCCGAAGCCGGAACAGACCAATATGGACGGATGGCAAGGGTTGCTGACCTCTTTCGGACTCAATGGCATTAGCGACATCGGACACAATATCGGATATGTACTGGCTATGCTGCCTGATATGCTTGTAGGACTCTTCACGGGAAAAACAAAGTCAATCAATCTGAAGGACAATATGATGCCTATTGCCAGTATCGTTACAGGCATGTTCGTCAAGAATCCAATCCTGAAAATGATACTTATCGGTATGGGAGGACTCAATCTGCTGAACAAGGCCGGGCATGAGACTTTGGATGATTTCAAAGCACATCAGCACCCTGAAGCAGGAAACAGCCCAGTGAATTATCGGGTTTATCCTGATGAACCGCTCAATCCACGGATTGTCAATCCTCAGATTAGGTCCAACTGTCTGATTGCTACAATAGACAAGGTTCCTTGCAGCATCACTTTGCCGGATAAAGTTGTGGATGCCTATCAGCAGGGAGCTTTACCTCTCAACACACTTGCAAATGCAATACTGGTCAAGAATGACCAGATGCGTCAGATTGCTTCTGAAAACTATGAAGTAAGCGAACGGCAAACAGTAGCAAGACCACTTGCACAAAGATAAAAGGATAACAATATAATAATCAGACTTATGGAAGAGAAGAACCAACAAGAGAAAATGGCAATAGTACGTCAGGTTGAGCTTTTTGAGAATGCTTTCAATAAAGCCAAAGAAAATGGTGGAATGTGGCTTGACAACGATGGTCGCAAAGCACCGAAACTATATCTGAAGCCTTTGCAGATTTCTGCTTTCAATGCCATCATATTGGGAATGCACAGCGACCAGAATGGATACAAAACAAATCAATATACGCTTTTTTCTGAAGCAAAGAAACGCGGTGAATCTGTCCAGACCAAAGAAAAGGGAGTACCTTTTCTCTGGTATAATTGGAATGAGTATGTAAACAAACATAATCCTGAAGAGAAAATCAGTCGCTCAGACTATCAAGCACTGCCAGCTGACAAGCAGGAGGATTATAAAGGAATCAGGAACCGTGAAGTCCGCTCACTTTTCAATATCGAGCAGACCACACTCCCTATGGTTGATAAAACAACATTTGATACGGTAGTAAAAGAGACCGGTCCTCTGAAAGACCGTACAGATGTAGAGTCAGCATCGAATGAAATCCGTCAGGGTGTCGAAAATCTTCTGGAACAGTCACGAAAAAATCTGGTTGATATACGCACTGATACTACAGGTGTAGCGCATTACGACAGCAAGAAGGATATTGTCTTCCTGCCACCTGCTTCATCCTATGAACATTATGAAGACTATGCCCGTGATGCTGTATCCATGCTTATGTCCGCAACAGGACATCAACAGAGACTCGCCCGTGAAGGAATGGTAGTCAAGAACGGAAAGGTTTCAGAGGATGCCATGAAACAGGAAAGGCTGGTTGTGGAAGTAGCTTCAGCTGTTAAGCTGCAGGAGTTGGGTATCTCAGCTAAACTCTCTCCGGACAGCATGAAGATGACCGATTACTGGCTCAGAGAACTTAAAGAAGACCCGCATCTGCCGGATATACTGGAAAGGGATGTAAACAACGCTATAGATATGATTCACAAGGCTGAACGTGGTGAGAAAGTAGAGCTCAACAACAGAGTCCTACAGAATCAGATAGCAGATATTAAGCACATTCTTCCCAAACACTATTATGTAGCCGATGAAATCAAGACATTGCCCAACATAGATACAAAAGAGTTCGTGGTTATAAAAGAACCTGAACAGAAGATGGCTGATGTGGTTCTCCCATCTGGAGCTTCATTAGGAGTCGAGAATGAGATTCCTGGAATGAACAAAGGCCGTATCGAACATGCACTTCAAAAAGAGGGATATGAAACGGTTACATTCTACAACGTAGATGGTTCTATGGGGTATCGTCCCGATGACAGTTTCTTTGACGGCAAGGAAGTTTCCGTGAACCGCATGAACAAGTGGAATTTAGAGACCCTTACACTACTTGATGTGTCTGATGCCGTCAGACGCTCCGGCGCAAAAGACTTTGAAAAGATACTCATGTTACGTAATGACGAAGGGAAATGGGCACTTTATCTGAAGCCCGAAAATGAAAAGAGCTTCAGCGTTTACCCCGAGAAGGCAGATCTGAACCTTTTCTTTACCACAATAAAGCAAGGTGACGAAGAAACTTCAGAAAAAGTACGTCAGGATATGGCCCAGAAATACTATATGGCCGCCCAGAACAGTCCGGACATTAAGGTTGACCTCTTCAAAAGTAATGCGACTACAGAAGAACTCGCAAGGATAGACCGTGTGAACATATTCAAGACCAAAGGTAATGAGAGTACTCCCAGTGTGATATTATGTATGCCCACAGTCAACGATGAGAAATTGACAGCCCGTGAAGTAAGTCCACAGCAATGGCAACGTATGTGGCTGGCAGAAGATATGCAAGATTACAAGAAACATCTTGCAGCAAGTCTTTTTGCCGATGTGCTCCGTAAGGACCGTACAGATGCTGTTGCAGTAGGTACGGATAAATCAGAACAGGAGGCTCAGTCAAAGAATCCAAATCTGCAAACGGAAGTATATGAGGAACAGACCGAAGAGAAGAGCAGACAGAGTGAATCTCATGGACCATCCGAATCTAAGGGCAATAAGAGCAAGGATGAAAGTCCTAAGACTGAAACAAAAGTAACCGCTGAGCTCTCTCCGATGCTGAAGCAATTCTATGAATTAAAATCGAAGCATCCTGATGCAATTTTGTTCTTCAGATGCGGAGACTTCTATGAAACTTACAGCAACGATGCAGAGAAAGCAGCCAAAATACTTGGAATCACGCTCAGCAAAAGCAATCACACAAAAGATGCTGAAGGAAAACCTCTTATGATAGCAGGGTTTCCTCACCATGCGCTCGATGTTTACCTTCCTAAACTGATCCGTGCCGGTGAGCGAATTGCCATCTGTGACCAATTGGAAACTCCCAGGCAAGAAAAAGACGTTACTGAAAAACAGAAAAATGAACCCTACAATCAGGAAGAGAGCAAGGTTTCAAGAATGCACAGATAACATGTAACCGCAATGTCAAAGAATCAAGAATATATCCAACAATATGCAGAGTATGCCATGGAACAGATGCGCAGATATGGCATACCTGCCTCTGTCACGCTTGCACAGGGTATCTGCGAAAGTGCCAGTGGCCAGAGTGAACTGTCCCGTAAGGGAAACAACCATTTTGGGATCAAAGCCACCTCCAGCTGGATTGAGAATGGAGGCAAATATCTTGTATATACCGATGACCGTCCAAACGAAAAGTTTTGCCAGTATGCGAATGTTGGAGATTCCTATGAGCATCATTCTCAGTTCCTGAAAAGGAACGGAAGATACGCAGAGCTGTTCCAACTCTCTCCTGATGACTACAAAGGATGGACAAACGGATTACAGGATGCAGGATATGCGTCAAGCAAACAATACGCAGCAACCCTTCAGAATATTATCGAGAAGAACGGATTGCAAAAATATGACCAGATGGTAATGCAGGAGATGAAGGCAGAGGGTAAATCCTTTGGAACTGCTGACAATCCGCGTCAAGCCACATCAGATGATGTTTCCGTGCAGGATACTGAAGAAAAGAAATATTCCTTCCCGTTAAAAAGAGATGAATTTATACTGGTTACTTCTCCCTTTGGTACAAGAAAGGATCCTTTGGACGCAAGTAAGTCCCAGTTGCATAAAGGGATTGACATCCAGACAAATCATGAGGCAGTCCTTGCAACAGAAGATAAAGGAAAAGTTGTCAACGTGAACAGTAATGCCAATACAAACGGAGGACGGTCTGTGACTGTCGAGTACAACAGAAACGATGGCAGCATATATCAATGTACCTACATGCATCTGGACAGTATATCCGTCAAGGTCGGTGATGAAGTTGCTGCCGGACAGAAGCTTGGCATTTCAGGAAACACCGGGTATCGGACTACTGGTGAACATCTTCATTTTGGAGTTAAATCCATATCCACAGATGGAACAAAAAGAGATATTGACCCGGCTGCATATCTTGCTGAGATCGCACAAAAAGGGAACATCTCATTACAGGTTCTCAGTAACGGAAAAGATCTGACTGCGCAATACAAGAGTGCAGGTCAATCCGATGCCAATGTGCAACCAGAGACAGCCATGAGCCCGGACGACTGGATGAAAAAGATTCTGTCCTCTGAAGACAGTGGGGTAAATATGCCTATAGCAGATCCTGTAATAGAGATAGCCATGACTATGTTCACCTCACTCATGGCTCTTGCCCTCCAGATAGACAAGTCAAGTGAGGAGGAAAAGATGCAGAAGGCCACTGATGCAGCTGTCAGTAAAAGCATAGACCTTACTCCTATCCTCCCATCCTATAAGACCTGCACCATAAGCCTGCATGATGGTAACCCCAATCTGTATGCAGACAATGGAGTTGTACAACTCAACAGAGAACTGAGTAATGCAGAAATAAACAAAATCCAACAGACACTTGGCAGTACCATGATGAACGATGATGAGAAACGACGTAGCATCGCCTCTGTTATTAACTCTGCCGTGGTCACGCTACAGATGTCACAAAACTACCAAAATAATCTGGAGAACCAACAAGGCAGACAGGAGTCTGTACAATTGAAATAATTTGCTTTTTAAGTATAACCATCAATTCGTTTTATTATGATTAAATGTAATGTAACCGTGTGTGGCACCGTTTCCCGCCAGGCACAAATGCGTGCTAACAAAGAAGGTACGCAGTTCGCATCATTCGGTATCAATATCGTTCTTCTGGCAAAATCAGGAATTAACAAGACAGTTGAAATCAGTGTGGCCAAGACCTGCAACAACCTATCTGAGTTACCAACAATTCAAGTTGGGACTCGCATTGAAGTAGCCGGTATTCTAATGTTTCACAAAAAGGGAGAAGCATTATACCTTAACCTGTCTGCAACTGGCATTAACACATTCAATGCAGGCAATAACGACGGCATTAACGGTACAATGGAGTTCAGAGGTACTTTAGGCAAACAAATTGAGGACAAGACAACTAAAAGTGGTAAGTCCTTTACGGTGTTTTCCGCTTATAGTAGCGAAAAGGATGGAGATAATTACACCTATACTTGGGTACGCTTTATGCAATTCGACAAAAGAAAAGAAGCATGGATGCAACCCAAAGCCGGAATCAATGCTAAGGGGGATTTGGAATTAGGTGTGTACAATAACAGACTTGACCTTACATGCCGCATAAGCGAATGCTCTCTTTGGGAGAAAAGCTCTAACTCTTACCAACACTAATGATTATGACAGGTAAAAAGATTTATAATTCAGATGGCCGTAGCAGTGAAGATAAGGCCTTGAACAAATTCGCAGAGATGATGATTGAGAAAATCAAGACATTGCAGAATGACTGGAAGAAGCCTTGGTTTACAGATAAATCCATCTCCTGGCCGAGAAATCTTTCTGGCCGCGAATACAACGGAATGAATGCACTCTTACTCATGATGCACTGTGAGAAACAGGGATATAAACTACCTGTATTTTGTACTTTTGACCGTGTAGCCGGTCTGAACTATACCAAAGACAAGCAGGGAGTCCGTCAGCAGATAAAGGATAACAATGGGCAGGAATTGCCAAAGGTTTCCATTCTGAAAGGAGAAAAGAGTTTCCCGGTGTTCATCACGACATTCACTGTTGTCGATAAAGAGACAAAAGAGAAAATTAAATACGATGACTATAAACAGCTGAGTGAGGAGGAAAAGAAAGGTTACAACGTCTATCCGAAGCTTCAGGTATATAACGTGTTCAATGTGGCCCAGACCAATCTTCAGGAAGCTCGTCCTGATTTATATAAAAAACTTGCTGATGCAGGAAAACAGATAAGTCCACAATCTGAAGGTGAAGAATTTTCCTTTGCTCCTATCGACCGGATAATAAAGGATAACGGATGGATCTGCCCCATCAAGCCAACTTACGGAGACAGTGCCTACTACAGCATTTCGAAGAATGAGATTGTTGTTCCTGAGAAAAAGCAGTTCAAGGATGGTGAATCATTCTATACCAACCTAGGTCATGAAATGGCCCATTCCACAGGAGCAGAAAATCAGTTGGGAAGACTACAGCCGACATCCTTTGGTAGTAAGGAGTATGCCCGGGAAGAGCTTGTGGCCGAGTTAAGTGCAGCCCTCGTTGCACAACGCTATGGTATGACCAAGCATCTGAAAGAAGACAGTGCCAGTTACCTCAAAAGCTGGCTTGACAGCTTGAATGAATCTCCGGAATTCATCAAAACTATACTAACAGATGTGAAAAAGGCATCAAGTATGATTATAAAATGTATTGATGCCATGCAACAGAAAATTGACCAGGAACAAAACATAGAAGCTGGCCAAAGCAAAAGTCAAGAACCAGTGTACTATGCTTCTGTAGCCTACCTTCAAATGGGTGAAGACACAGACAGACTTGACAAGCTACAAGAAAAGGGCGATTATGAGGCACTATTGAAGGAAGCCATTGAGTACGACGCCGGTGATGCCATAGACCTGTCCAACACTTACCTGTCTCCTACAAAATACCGTGGAGATGACCTGTTGGTTGAGAACGAACATTATGCCGTGGTATATAACCCGTCTGTTGGAGGTACCTATGATGTAATTCGTAAAGTCTCAGCCGAAGAAGTCAGACAGAACATCACCCGTTACGGATTACCTGATAACGCCACTGCTGATGTCAAGTCCATTGCTAAAAAACAGGAACAGGAAATGGAAACTGTCGCACAAGAAGAGACTCACTTTCATCGAGGAAGATAATGGAATATTCTTATCTTTCCCTCTCGTATTTTCAAAAAATCCACTTGTATTAGACTTCTTCTCTGAAGTTCTATAACAAGTGGATTAAAATTGTCTAATTAAATAAATAATTCTCGTTTTATATCATCCCTGAAATCTCTAAAAGCAGTAATTACATCATCTGAGAACTTTGCAATATCCATATCATCTTTTTCTATCGCATCGTAGTATTTACGAATATTTTCCGATGTATTATCGTCTGGATATGGGATTTCTCGCCTTCGATACTCCTGAGACATCCATATTTCTTTTAATTCTTCAAATGTATAATCTTTTTCGGGCTCCTCATAACTCCAATACTTTGTATTGTAAGCATTACAAATCTTACAAGTTAATAAATTTAATTCTTCTAATGCATTTACCAATCTCATAAAGCTCTCATTAAGGTGCATGCTAATAAATCTATTTTTAGGATAGTCTTGAAAGTTTTGTATATAATCCCAGCATTTTTTATACCAACGAAAGTATCGTCCAGAGGAACGAAAATCTTTTATACCATTAATAAACTCCTCCTCTGAAGCAAATGACATAAGTCTATAAAAAATATCAGTATCATGCGCTCTGTAGTCAAATTCGTTTCTTTTAGCAATGATACTATCATAATTATCTACAATTTCAGAGATAATTTTATCAAGAAATAAAGGTTTTTCATCTTCACTTGAATCATTCCTTTTTTTATATGTGATTATTCGATGTGTAGAAATATCAAAAGGTAAAGTTTCTACATTACCATATCCTTGGTTACATATACATATAATCCTCTCCCAACCTAAAGTACGTACAGCAAAGCCCAATTCATACATAACATTGGGATTAGGTAAGCCGCGTTTTTTATCATTTTCTAAGTTTAGAGTGTATACAGGAGTAATATCACAAATAAAAATATCAGACTTTGCTATTTTTGCTAAAATTGCGTCTGGTATGTCTGGGGAACCAACAGAGCCTCTTGAATCTTCAAGAAGTTCTATAGATACATTCTTTTTTTTAATTGCTGAACGTATCATTTTCTTAATGTATCCACGATTTGCACTGCCCCCTATATAGGATTGCCATGAATAAAAAATAACCAATGCATTACCATTCATAATTTTCTATCAATATTATATTCAAGAGAAAGTACTCTCATCATTACAAACTACCGTTAGTCTCTTATAGCCATCTCAAATATCTAATAAAGCAACTAATTACTATATTACAATACTTCGGTAAATTTTTACCGATAAATTAAAATTAAACATAGAATCGGCATAATCCGGTTCAAAAATATATTCAAGAGATCATTGAAATACTGTCAAGAATGAATCGTCAAGGAGTAAGAAAAGGGATGAAAAAGATATGCTAAACAGCTGAAAACCAACAGAAAAAGTATTGCATAATTTGTTGATTATTAGTAAATTAGAAGTATTCCACTACTTTTATTATGACTAAAGAATCACTCCTTATGCAATACCAATCTGAGTGCAGAAACGCTCTCGAATCAGTTGTAAATATAAGCAAATCTTTTCAGAAAGTATTCATGGATGCAATGAAATTGTTCATGGCTATACCTAACCGCATCAATTTCCTTCAAATGGGACGATATGGATGTTTCTCGGAGCAGACATACCGGAACAATTTTGAGAATGATGACTTTGACTGGTTTTCCTTCAATGAAGCCATCATCAGGGAACACCTTAAAGGTGGTCGCAAGGCGATAGCCGTTGATCCGTCTTTCATTCCAAAATCAGGTAGCAAAACACCGTGGATTGGCTATTTCTGGTCCGGTTGTGCCGGCGAATACAGGCGTGGACTGGAAATAACGGGTATCGGAGTTATAGACGTTGACAACCATGAATGTATGACTTTGGGCTCTGTACAGACACCTGACAACGCAACGTTGGAAAGCTGTGGGAAGAATCTTGTAGACTGGTACAGTTCTTACCTTATCAGCATACAGGAACATCTGAAACGAATTTCCAACAGGGTGGTATGTGACGCTTTCTTTTCAAAGGCAACTTTTATCAAGCCGTTGTGCGAAAATGATTTCCATGTAATAAGCCGTTTCAGGAATGATGCCGTACTGTTTTATCCTACTTTGGAAAAAAGGACAGGAAAACGCGGACGCCCAAAATTGCATGACGGAAAGATTGACTTTGAAAATCTGGACACCACCAGGTGTACCGAATACAAAGTGGACAAGGGCAGACTTTACGGACTGAAAGCATATTCCAAAGCACTCAAACGTTTTGTGATTCTGGCTGTATGGTATCCTATGGATGGAAGAACCGACAAATGGCAGCTGTATTTCTCCACGGACGAGATGCAGGATGCCAAGGAGGTTTTAGACTTCTACAGGACACGTTTCCAGCTCGAATTCTGCTTTCGCGATGCCAAGCAACATGCCGGAATGACGAACTGTCAGGCAACCGACTTCAGAAAACTGGCATTTCACTTCAACGCATCACTTACAGCGATAAACCTTGCCAAAGCTGCCTGTAAGAAGATGGGAATAAAATATTCCATATCATCATGCAAGTCAGTCATACACAATGCTTACATGCTTGAACGATTTATTTGCGTGTCTGGGATTGAGCCAAACACGCAATTAATTGACAAACTTTTCAAAGAACTCATTTTATTTACCGCCAAAGCCGCTTAGGCTTGGCGAATTTTTAACGAACTATTGATATTATAAATATCTACATAAATAGACATATAGCAAGACGTATTCAATATAACAAACTCATTACTTCATATATTTTTACACATTCAAACATATAAACTTTTGTATATACAAAGGTAAAAAAAACTATAATACATAACTTATTTTCAAGTGTTTAATTTAGATTTACAATTAATATCTCTGTCATATCTATTTATTTGTATTCATATTTCATCTTCAGTTTCGTATTTTTACTTAAATAACCAACAAAGGGCTATACGACCAGTTTAATATGGCTTAATTCTCTTAATGTAAATATAGTGACTATATAAAAAAGGTATGCAAGGAAAATCCAAGCATACCTTCTCGACAAATTTTCAATATACCTTCTCTATGTAAACCATAATTTGATGGATAAAATACAAATCAAAGTCTCACGACTTTTTAGCAAAAGTTTCGCATTATCTATTATCATTCAGTAAGCATGACTACCGCAAAGCGGTTTGAGTCATTGGCCTTATATTTATCTATTCCACCAAAACTGTGCAGATGAATGAGACTTTCGGGTACCCCTCTATCCACAAGCATTTGAGCAATATATCTGGCACGACGCTGAGCAAGTTCCTGATTGATAGACTGTGTACCAGTGGCACTATCAGCTGCTCCGGATATGGCCACTTTTAAATTATGCGTCTTGGATATTTTTGCGATGTCATCAAGGTTTACAATCTGGGATTCATCTACAAGCCTGTCAGAATTTAGCTGGAAGAAGAAGTATACTGGTACACCCACTGTAATCTTGGAATGACCTGAAATTGCAAGTGAATCCAATGCGTTATTATTCTCAGACATAAGATCATCAGATACATTATGACCGGCAGACAAAAGCGAATTTGAATGGCATTTTCCAGTCTGTAAATGCGTATCTACAAGACCGACTTCTGCAGCATCAGCCAGTTTTCTGGCTATACTGTCATTTCCAGATTTGCTTTCAGAAGCATCTGACTTCTTCTGCGACAATCGTTCTCTAAGCGAATTAAGCCCACTATAGTTATTCTTGGGATAAACTGCATGCATCTCATTCTCTCCGGACATTTTTTTCTGCAATCGTATATTCTCATCCTTCATATAGGAGATGTAATCCTTGAGATAGGCATTCTGCTCGATATAAGGTGTTGCATCAACCACACGCTTCCATCCAGCTTTGCCGAATGTAATGGAGAGGCCGGCTGAGACAGCAAGCATATTATCCTTGAATTTTATAGAGCTACCCATGTTGTCAAAGTTCTGGGCTGTAGTCAGTCCGCTGACACCGGCAACAAGTTTTACCCTGTTGCCAATTCTGTAACCTATCTCCAGACCATAGGTAAATGCGAACGGACGGCTGCCATCGGAACCACTGCCACATGAACAAGGATCAGACCAGTCCGCGTTATGAACTATACCCACTCCCACATAAGGAACAATATCCCAAAGAGAGAGTCCGTACTCATTCTGACGGAGTCCGGAAGTCAGATTGTACATCAAGTCTGCGTGATAAAACTGATACTTCATAGATTTGAACTCAGCGTTCTTGAACGTCAGTCCCTGAAAACCTACACGTCCACCGATTGCGGGTGTGAACCACTTCCCAACGCCGACCTGCAAGGCTGGTGTTATTCGATCGAACACATCACCGCAACCAATGGGTGATCCGAGAAAAGCTGAAGCCCCGCCCTTAATTTCTATAAACCAATTTCTACCCCAGTTGGCTGCTTCGCTTACATTCTTCAGATATGTAGGATTCATAGGCAAGAGCATCTGCTCCTGACTGAAAGTATTCTGCTTATAAATGCTGTCAGCATTATGATGGGTGTTACTTGCAGAGATTGTCATCGTAGCAAAACATCCCGTTAAAAACATAAGAATATTCTTTCTCATATAGTTTGTACTTTAATTGTTGATACTGTCATAAGCCAAAAGGCTTACCATTACATTCTCTTCTTCCGGTTGACAGATGGCGCACACATCTTGCGTGCCATTACCAGACACCTACGCGCCCACTCACGGTCATCATCTTCGGGACGTCTTCCCCAACCAGTAGAGGGACCACCGCCACCTCCGTGAGTCTGGGCAATGGTCGTAGCATCGTCCACATAACCGCACACAAGGTTCAAGGCAACCATGACAACGTGATTCCCCTGTTCTGCCAGTTGGCAGAGCAGTGTATCGTCAAACATGGATTTTGTTTCCTCCGGCAGATGGTGATAGCGGGATGTGAACTCCTGTGACATTGTGTCAAGCATTGCACCGTTCAAGTGATAGCTCATGTTATGAGCCCATGAAAGTTCAGACTGATTGGCCTTGTCTTCCAGTTCCCTGGCTTGCTGCTCGATGTTAGCCTTATCTTCACGAAGAGCTTCAAGCAACCGGTTAGTCTCATCAAGCTTCTTTTCCTTGTCTGCCAGTTTAGCTTCGACCTGAGCCTTCTGGTATTCGAGACATTGAATCTTACGTGCTATTTCTGCACTGATGCTCTGGCTGTTGGCCTGCATTTCCCGAAGAGGACGAAGTTCATCTTCAAGACGGTCTTTCTCCGTCTCCAGATTATCAATCATGGTCGTAAATGACTTCTGTTTCTTTTGGGCTGTTGCCAGTTCCTCGTTCAGTGACTTCAGTAACTTACTGTTGCTCTCCAACTGAGATTCAAGTGTCACACAGGCGTTGGCCAACCATCTTCGGTACTCCTCTGTGGAGCGATGTTTCGCACCAGATTCCACAACCGACACCCCTCTTGTAAGCCCCCATTTCTCATTGACCTTTGCAAGCTCGTCGTGAAGGGCAAGCATATAATTCTTAAACTCCAGACGGTTCTGTCCATGGAAAATCTGCTTGAAAGCAAACTTGCCGTTCTGGTCTATCGGTAGTAGAGCACAGTGAACATGCGGATTTTTCTCGTCACAGTGAACTATAAAGGAAATGATGTTTTCCTCTCCATATTTATCTGCCACGAAGCGATAAATGTCACGAGCCCATTCTTCTATTTCCGGCATACGCCGTATATGTTCGTTACCTCCTTTGCTCTCAAAGTCAACTTCCTGATTGCCGAAGGCCAGCTCACGCATACGGTCGGTTGAGCCCCCGAATATGAAGTTGACTACTGTCCGGAAACGTGGCTCGGCAAGTCCTTCGTTCGGATCTTTAATGCCACGCGACGCAAGGTTTTCTGCCATACGTTTTGTCAGCGGACGCTTCTTATCTATCGGTGTGACTATGCCACCTTTTTGGACCTCGAAATTAAGATGCTCACGGCTACGGTCATAGTTACCCTCACGCATAGCCTGCTCCCATCCCTTATCCGTCCAGGCACGTAACTCCTCATTGCTCGTCTGTGAGAGCCCTTTGGAAGTCTTTATATCCATGACTTGTTTTGATGTAGTACCCATAATGACAATTCTATTTTTTGCGTTATTTTGAGCCTTTTTTCAGCCTCCTTTGCGGTCATACGCACACTTAGAAAACTGACCCAGCTTGCTGTTATCTGGTCAGCCCTCCCGCCGCTTCATAGCGGTAGGGGTATTAGGCTTCCCGAGACTGTAAAAAAGTGGCACGTGCAAGCACGCTGCCTGTCGTTACCTCCATCCGTTAGCGGGACAAAGACGAAGTGCACAAAAGCGTATGACATGCCGTGCATCGTTAATAAGGCGTTTAATCCGTTCCGTTTTCAACAGAGGAAGTGCCCCCAGGCTTATAATCCGTTTTGTTCCCCACGGGGCTTAAATCAGGCCGAGGAGGGTCATCGTAATAAAATGATTCCGGGTCAGATACGTAGTATTCAAAGATGCTATCAAGAAGGATAATCTCTGCCTTCGTATAAGAGGACACGGTTTCTGCCATATAACTGGGCTTCTTGTTTTCACGTATCGCAACAACCAGAATGCCAAGGATGTCTATTACTTTCTGCCAGTCCCAGACATGGTCTTTCCCAAAGAGAAGGCCGGTTGAATCCGTCATTTCTTTAGGCATTTCCTTCTCCATTTTCAATATCTGAAATATGGACTTTACCAATGAATCGAATACCTGACTCTGCTGTTTCAGAACATGGCAATCAGGTCTGCCTCCGTCATTTTCCGTTACCGCCAATTCCATTACCTTATTGAAATAACAATTATAGGATTGGGCAACCTGACTGGAAGTATTGCGTCCTTTAAGGAACCGCACAAATTGAAGTGCGTTAAAGTCCAATATATCAGACGGTGTCTCAACAAAGAGAGAAAGACGTTGTTTCTGGCTTACAGAAAACACGTAGCTTTTTGAATACGGCTCCATGGTAAGATGGCCCAAATTGACAAGACCGGTCAGGAACTGGCGGACTGTTGCACGTTGCCACTGCCATTTCCGCGCAAGCTCAGAAATGGTGGCAACAAACTGGCCGGGGAGTATTCTCAGATTTCCTACCACAACAGATGTGGTGTATGTTCCTGATGTCGCTCTGGTGAGCAGATCACAATAGGCTTCCAATTTACTGTAACGGTCTTCTGATTTAGGCTTCAGATACTCCAACAAAGAGCGGTCTATGCCTTGTGGGTCATTCAATTCAGAAGCAGAATTGTTTTTATTGTTAGTCATTTGCGTCATTTTTAGATTACATTTAAAAAGTGGAAAACAAGCAAGCAAAGAATATATATTCCACATGTAAGTGGCATTAATAGTAGTTCTTCATTATCCATTCAACCTGGCTTTTAAAACTGTCGCAGTCTTCAAGTACGCTTTTCTGCTGAAGGACTCTTTCAGACGGATAAAAGACAGCTGCCACACTTAGCAGGAAAAAAAGCTGGAACACGCTGTTCATATAAGGAGTGGCATAACATACCACTGCTATCGGGAGTGTGATAAGCCAAAACCGTTTCCTTTCATGCAGAATATGAAGGGTACTGTCGGCAATCCTTCTGTTTAAAAGTGCCAGCGTCAGGATGCTTGACAGTCCAACTGCCAGATTCGGATCTGTCATACAACAGCACCAGTTAATGAAGATGAGTGCAAGCATCATAATACTTACATAAAACTTTCTTGCACTGTCAAATACAACCATCCTCCACATGAAGCTTTTCATGCAGCGGTACTGTTTCTTGTATAAACAGAAGAATGCCAGGAGAAGCAAAAACGGGAACAAAAAACGGATGATGGTTAATGTATGTATCATAGTGAATCCATTTAGTTATTTGTATTCTCAACGTGTTCCTGCTCTTTTCTCTGGATTGACTCCAACCGTTCAGCGATGCGCCTGTTCAACTGGACATTATAGCTGAACGATTTCTGGTCAATAGTGGGGTCTTTTGAAAGTTCCTCATCCGTTTCGATGAGAAGATTCAAATAAAAATCCAAATTGGAATCGTGACTCCTTTTCTCATCTCCTATAGCATAATCATCAGTCAATGAAGTCACCTTTTCCAACGTATCAGGGTCAATATCATCGGCCAGGTCATAGGCCCTTTTAATGCTTCTCATAACCATCAGGCAAGAGAATATGAGGAAACACAGTATTGCCTTGATTATTATATTCAGGTCAAATACCATCATCGCCAGTACAGCCAGCAGGATGACTGTAAAATAAAAAACATAAATTTTCCTGTTAGTATTCATAATCGTCAAGTTCAAGTTTTATTATACCGAAAGAAGCTTTCTCTATAATGTATTCAACATCACGCAAAGTGAGCGCATCATGCTTAATCCGTTCAGAGGCTGAAGGATCTTTTTTACAAAGAGCCAACAATCCCATTCTCAAATCGTATTCATTGATGTTCCAGGTACAGGACCTCTTGAAACAGTAATGTTCCCTATAGCTTTTCAAAGTGATTGCTTTAAACAGTAGCGGCTTCAACATTCCATCCTGAAGTATTCGCATCTCTACCAGTTTCTCTGTGCCGATAACCTTTATCCATGTCCTGTTTTTATGTATGATGTCTGCAATGAGGTAATACGTCTGCCTGTTCATTCAAAGTCCGCAGTTGAAGTCATTCATTATCTGGACATGCTCTCGCTTTTCTATGAATTTTCCACGACGTTCATGTAGTCGCAAATCCTCAAAAATGTCAGCAGACATAACCTCAATGGAATTGTAGATAGTAACATATAACTCATGGATAAGACCGTCCGTATGTGTCTTGCAGTTTATCTTGAACATACGTTCCGTCACCGGATAACAGTAGGCGCAGCATTCATGTCCGTATGCGGTAGCGGATGATGGCACTATGTGGTAAAGAATGGCAAGATCCGCATTCATCTCAAACATGTCCAGAACCTTTTCAATGGGCTGAGGTTCGTGTACTTCATAAGGGAGTATGGCATAATCTTCATAAGTCTTGATTTCCCCAAGCCAGTAATTATCAATAATGGCTGGCAATAATATGGGACCAGATGATCTGAATTTTAAAATAGCTTCCTGTAACATGATATTTATTTGATTAGATTGTTGATAAGTATAATCGAATTAGCTGATTCGGAATTTTTGTGGACACATCCCGGTCAATTAAGTGTTTGCCGTCCAATCTGAAAATGATAGCCGGATAATCCTTTGCCATATCCGTCATAAGCCGAATCTGTTCCGGTGTCAGCATTGTTATGGCAAGGGCATCTATCGAGAGATAAGGTTGTAGCATCATCCACAAATAAGCATTGGCATATTGCGAATCCTTTACCATACCACGTTTCAGTTTCTCATAACATACTTTGGCATTCATAAGCAGACGGCGGCCTGTTTTCATGGACATATAAGTAATAGTTTCATCAGCCTTGATTTTACCATTTGATGCTTCCTTATAAATGCTGTCACAAATATTGGCCGTCATATCAGTAATATCCGCCATACCCAAAGCTGAACACTCGTCAATGGAAGCAAGAAAGCTTCGAAAGAAGAAATCCTCCATGCGGATAAATCGAAGAAGTGCATCTTCTGAGTGTACCCCATGTAATTTATATGAAAGCAGAAACTCTGAGTAATCGGCAAGCAAGTCTCTAATATTCCCGGTATATACAGGAATGCTGTCCAACGAGGAAAAGAATACTGTTGCCTGTCGCTTTAATGAGTCAAGTTCCTTATCCTGACCATAGATAGAAGTATGAAGTTTGACGTATGCCACATCACTTAGCGTAAAGTTGTCCGCAAGCTCCATTAGCCTCGTACGAATGGAATCCGTTATACTGTCAAACCTCATGGTCAGATCGGCATGAGCCGTAAACGAAGGGTCTTTCTGAATGAATTTGTAGACTGTGTCTGAATATTCATACCACTGATTGATAAATGAGGCAAGCTGCTCGGCATTAAATCTTCCCTGTGCTCTGACAGTTTTATAAAGATTATCGTATTCATTCAGAGCTTCATCAGAGGACTCAAAATCATATTTTTCATGATTGTTGCATGAGTAAAACAAGAGTATAGAGCATAAAAAAATCAAGTGAAAGATTAAACTCATTTGAGTATTTTTTCTTTCACTTGATTTACTTTCTTTCTCTTGTTTTCTTGAACCTGCGTCAGACATACCAATCAAACCGCTATTATAGTGATTCTGACCGATTAAATTTCTGTATATCATTGGCATATTTTTGTTTGTTATGTGGCAAATGTACAGATAATATTCCACATTGTCAGTATAAAATATACAGTTTAGACTAATTTATATTTCATACTCATAATAGTATGATTTATAATATATATCCGTTAGTAATAGAAATTTGGGAAAAGAAAAGCCAATCATAAAACTGTTATGCCAGTATGATTATTAATATGAATATAATTTATACCTTTGTATCAGAGTGATGTTCATTATACTCTTGGAGAATTATTATACTATATATTTTTCAAGACAAGAGAATACAACTATTTGATTATCAGTCAAAACCTTTATGATATGGCAAAAATAGGTTACATCATGGCAATATCCCAGTATGACAAACTGGAAGAAGACAGAGAGTGGATGAATAATTTCGGATGTATACGCATTGTAGAGGAGTGCGATGAAAACGAACGCAACAGACCGCTTTGGAAGCAACTCATGGTTGCCCTGCAAAGGGGGGATGAACTTGTTATCCCTAAATTTTCAAATGCCATCCGTGGCAGTCGAGAACTGGCTACATTCCTGGAATTTTGCCGGGTAAAAGCTATTCGCGTCATAAGCATACACGACCGGATTGATTCCAAGAACCAGCTTTTTCCTGAAACCAAGCCATCGGATGTGCTGGAAATGATGGGTGCCTTACCTGAAGAAGTACTTGCTTTGAGAAAAACCGCCGAGCATGTGGTGAACCTACAGGCGAAGATGATAGCATCATTACCGAAGGTCTCTTCCACAAAATTACAGAAGCTCGATAGAGAGAAAACAGTCATCAATCTATATGCAGCCGGTCATCCGATAGATGAGATATGGAGAGCGAGCGGCTTCAAAAGCAGAAGTTCTGTGTTCCGTATTTTGAACAAGCATGGTATCAGGCTCAATCGTGGAAACCACTCCGGTCCTATTAAAAAGAAAAAAGAAGATGATACGTCAGTATAATAGTATATACAAAGTATAAAAAACGGTCAGATTCCATTATATATGGATAAACTGACCGATTAGTTTCTTTTTAAATATGATGTCTATTGATTACCAAGACCTATAGTTTATTCAAGATCTCTGAGGCTTTCTTAGCCATAGTAGTACCCTCGTAATTTTCTACAATATTTTTCAATAGAGGTATTGCCTCTTTTTTCTTGCCCATCTTCAGATAAGCGATAGACAAATGCCATGAAACATAAGCCATGTACCAGTCATCCTTATTTCCAATTGTTTTCGGATATTCATTATAAATATTCTCCAGTCTGACAACAGCATTTGATATTGAATCCTTATTCTGAAGCATACTGAGTAACGATGACAATTCAGCTACAGCTATGGAATCTTGCTCACCACCTCTATCTTTTGTCAATGAAATCGCCATGAATTCATTTCCATACTGATTTCCAATCATCTTGACTTGAGAAATGTTATACTGACGAATTCCCACGCCGAATAGTATCAGTAAAGAAGCGGCAATACCAATCGACCATCTAAATACCATTGGACGGATAATCCGCTTAGTCTTCTTTGCTACTATAAGTTTCAAGGTCTCACTATCAGTCCTTTTAATCGCCTCAATCAGTTCGCTATCCCTATTTTTGATGTTATTCTTTATTGTTAAAACAGTCAATCCCATTGTTTTAGCCCTTGACAGCAGTTCAGGAGAAGAAGCAAGGTCATCCTTTAAAATCTGTTCTTCTTCAGATGTCATTTGACCTTTTAGGAATTTTTCTACTCTTGCGTCAAAGTCATCATAAAAACAACCATCAATTATCTTATTAATAGACTCTTGCGAAGTATCTTTTATTGCTTTTATTACATCACTATCTTTCTTCTTTGATGTATTTCTCATGTTTTTGATGGCTAAAGCAATAGATTTAGCCCTTTTTAATTTCTCTGGATTTTCAGCAAGCTCTCTTTTGAATGCTTCTTCCTCTTCCTGAGATAATTGGTTTTTCAAAAAGCGTTCAACCTGTTCATCAAAAACCTCATCATTATTCTTTATCATAAAATTCACTCTTTATTTGGTCAAACTTCTCTTTTAACTTACTCATACACCTACTTTTGGTAGTCTTAACAGAGTTCGCATTATTATAGTCGAGCAAATCTGCTATAGTCTGTAAACTCAGATTATCTCCATAAAAATACCATAAAATATCATCACATGGTTTAGGAAGTTCTTGGACTAAATCACGCATAATTTCTTTCTGTTCAGAAGTAATGTTCTCTTCTCCAAATCCAAGTAATTCATTTATCTTCTGTTCATTAAAGTCATCTTCCTGCCTTATTGTGTTTTTTCCGCCTCTAATTTTTTTTAATGCATGATTTACACATATCTGCATAAAATAAGTTGATAAGGTGGAGGTTAAAGTAACCAATTTCCCATTTTTTATATTGAGAAAAAATGCTAATGATGAATCTTGAAAAACATCTTTTGCATCTTCTTCGTCCAGAGAATAGTTCCTTTCCAGGAAACACAAAGCCTTTTTCCTTTCTTTCTCTATGAAATCATTTATTTTAATTTCATCTGGATTAATGTGTTTAATAGTAGCCATTGTATATTATACGAATTGAAATATCGGATATTATTCATTTATAGCACAAATGTACAGGATTTTATCGACTTTTCCTTAGAATCTTTTTGATTAAATTTATTATATATGTATTTTTGCACTATCATATCTTATTAATTATCAGTAAAAAACAAATATGTAACTTTTATTTTTTCTTATGACCATAATTTTAATAGTTCTATTTCTGATATGGGTCTATTCCTATTTTAAATTCAGACGTAAATACAAGTATTTTTTAGTCATGACTGAGTATTTAAAGCATGAGTTACTCCTTAATCAAGGAAATGTCTATTCTGCATCAAATGTCATGTTACGCTTATCATCCGCATTTATAGAAATCCAACACTATAAAGACGCATACGAGGTATATGAAACACTGATGAAAACTGATCTACCTAATATCGATAAGAGCAAGCTAAAAGAAAATATGGACTTCTGCAATAATCCATTTCCCGGAAGCAATGGACTCAAGAATCACAACGGTAGTTTCTGGCACAATTTCATTTTAGTCAGATTAGGAAAAAGGCGTTTCAATTTCTTGACAGAAGAAGATTTCTTACAAACTAACTCTATAATGAGAAATATGTAACAAAAGTCATCAAATCCATTATTTATGCCATAGTATACTATAATCATAAATAATGGACTACTTTTATTCAAATCAAACCTATAAGATCCTTAGCTTTTAATGAAGTAGAACAAACCCTCCCCAATCTTCCGGTGATGGATAAAAATCCCGAACTTTCCTTTTGGCCTCTTTTAAGGCTTTATCTACATCATTATAAATTATTAGATTTCTATAGAATTCTGTCATAAGCATATTGGTTGCTCTGTCATCTACCTCCCATAAACTCATAAGTATTAAATTAGTTCCAGCTAATTTGAATGCCCTCTGCAGACCATACACACCTTCACTCGATTCATCAAATCCCAAACCTGTTTCACAGGCTGATAAAACAGCCAGATAGCAACCGGATAAATTCATTTTTGAGATTTCATCTGAATATAATATACCATCTTCTTGCCCTTTGATTATATCTAATGTATCATTACTCCAATATTTATTGGCACCTGCAAAGAAAAGTCCGGATTGCAACATCTGATTCGACTTATTCATATTGTCCCTAAAAAATCCATGTGTAGATATATGTACAATGTAATCTTTAGCTCCACTTCGCTTTTTAAAAGCATCTTCTGTTGCATCAAGATTTGTGTATAAAATATTTCTTATATTTTTTTCGTTAAACATAGATGAAATATCCAGTACCTCTTGATAAGCATATCTAAGATTTCTCAATGTCTCTCCACGTTTTATTGAAGCACGTTTAACAGTATCTGCTATTGAAATGTTGGCATTACCCCCGTAGTCAATACCTCCCCAGAGCGTTACCATAGTCGTAGCGGGAGATAAAGAAATTGGAGACTTTTCATTCATGATTACAGATGGATTAGATAGAAGTTTCCAGTCTTTAGCATCACACAAATAAGTGTTGTTTCCTGAATATAATGTTCCAATTGAAATTTGATTAAACAATCCAACGGGCATATAATAGACTGTTGAACAGTCATTTATTAGTTTACCCACGTTTGCATACAAATAATGGGAAAATTCTTTATCATGATATATCTCATAAATGTTTCGTTGTAGTTTATTTTCAATATCTCTAACCTCGCCAATTGGTACATATTCCACGTTCTTATTATGTTTTAGAACCAATGCAAAAAGATGTCCATCCTGTTCTATAAACTCCACTAAAGCCTCTGAATTTGAAAGTCTTTCTCCTATGTTAGAATATGAATTTTCCTCTATATTATTTTTGTTTTTAAAATCAGTTGATGCTAAAGCCAACTCTTTTTCAATCTCATTAATTTTGTTTCGAAGTTTTGTATGCTGACTAAAGAAATGTTTATTTATAACCTCTTGAAAAATCAACTCCTTCTGACACTCCATCAATTCACTATATAATGCTGTCAGATGAAGATCATTGAGATTTTCTATACTATGTTTTAATGCAACATTTGATCTTAGCAGCAAGCCGGACTTGAAAGTTACATTATCAAAACAAGTAGCGGCTAGCTTGTCTGTAGGATGTTTCTGAAGCAATTCAAAGGCATATCTATAAGCAAAATCAAATTGCTTAGAGAAGTACTCTCTTTGTTCCTCTGTCATAGTTGGTATATTCTTAGCTATCTGGTTTCTCATACCTTTGCAATAATCAATCACCTCAGTTGTAAGTTTATTCCACTGTTTATCTTCTTCCAAATAACGAAATTTTCTCACATAATTTGCGATATACTCATAATCGTTCTCTTTAAAGTTCTCATCCAGATAGTTCTGATATCTTCTGTATAGAGATTTACTCATTTCAATATCGTGAACCGCATAACAATAATCAGAAAGTTCCCCTAAACCAATATATTCACTTGTCATCTTCATCAGCTTTGCTTGACTGACAGCCTGTTCAATTCTTTCATAAGCCCCCATCAGATTATTTGCATCCAGCTGCCATTTAATCAACTTGTTTAGACATTTTACTTTATAAGCAGGACTATATTCTTTTCTGTTCATAATTTTATCAACAAAAGCCTCCATATGACTAACCGCCGTTGCCTGATCTAATTCGTATGACACTACAATAGAATCATATTCAACAAGTTCCTTGGAATTAAATGCTTCCTTTTTTGGGAACCAAGTATTAGAATTATAAAGAGCAATACTAAGAGAATCAATGTCAATTTCAGATTTGTCGTAGTAATGTTTATAAATATTGAAGAATTTTACCTGATTCTTCTTATCACCTATTTTTTCATAAAATTGGTATATAGTTCTTGAAAGCCCAAACATGAGAAAAGATGAAAGTCGTTCTTTCTCTTTCATATCAGAGAATTTTTCCGACCTCAAATACTCCGGCAATTTATTCCATATATCAAGTAAAACCTTCTCAGCTTTACTATAGTCACCGACATGAATATATGAATCTGCCAACTTTGATTTGTATACAATTTCATTTGGATCGTCTTTCAATATATCACCTTTTGCCTCCATAATAATAATGGCTTCATGATGCTGGTTAGCCTCCTGTAATTGATCAAAAATTTGAAGCGTAGTTTTCTTATCAATATTCTTCATCGTTTTTGGCGCAACCCAATCAGCAAAGAACAAGACAACAAAGGCAGACAAGGCTAAACCAATGATAATGAAAATAATATATCTATAGAATACTAAAAAATAATAGATATTAAGGAAAAGATTATTCTTCATATTATAATTTTTCCTATTTTCTGGTCTTACTCTATTTATTTTCATAATTTTGTATCCATGATTATTTATATAGTAAAATTTGCCATTCACATTTTGGCCTGTTTGTTCATATTCATACTAATGTATGATCATTGTGTTTTAAAGAAGAGTTTGGGCTCTTCTTTAAAGTATAGAACTTTGCAGATATTCTTATCTCCATTAATTTGGCAACTAGTTAAATTAGTTCTCTTGGTAGCCATTTTTTATTTGATTTATACATTGATGCATGACAACTCACTGTTTTAAATCAAATGATATTCCATTCATAAAGGCTTTTGATTCTGTAACTGATTTACTATATCCATCTTTTTGGAAATAAGATACAATCGTCATCTTGCAAAAGTTCTTGGGGACGAGTGCAGATACCGTCCAATATTTATGCACCCCTTTAATATCCATAATTTCATAGGTATTGGAATAGAATTGAGCATCGTTTATTATTGAATCAGTATATGCAACCTCTCTCTGTACTGTACTTTTATCCTTAATGATTTTATATAAGCTAGCAACAACTGCATTATAATCCACTCTGTTATTACAAGATTCTTGCATAAAGCTACTTACCATTATTTTATTATCTTCTTCATCATTATAATAATATACATATCCATCTTCGCAAGAACCCGTTATGGTATCTGTTTCCCAATTTGGAAGTGGTTTAAAAACAATCAGTCCATCTGTCAGTTCTCCTTTCTGCAAAGAAACTACCTTTACATCTACCGGTAAGCTTTTATATCGCTTAATAATTGGTCTCAGTTCAAAATACATTGCACCTGTTACAGACATTATATAAATAGCCAATCCCAAGCAACCATAAATTCCAAAAGTTCTTGTTTCTAATGGTATAAAATTTCTGAGTTTTTTAGAACGATATAGATAGACTATAAATATTCCACATATTACGATTATCGGGACAAAGATATAAGGTAAATGCGGTATAATTGAGCCTGCATTGTTTAATGCAGTGAATATCAACTGGATTAATATATAGATAGAACTGAATTTAAGCATCGCTACACTGTACGGCTTACCTTGTAATGCCTTATATATTGACACTATACAATATCCATAAGCAAGTATATCAACTAACCATGACGCAATAAAATGATCCAACGATATTTGTCCTATGTTGTCCCACCATAGGCCGTTTAAATTGCTTACCAGGCCTTCAATTTTTACCATAACAATCATCATAAAGATGAAAAGCTGTAGAGTTAAGGTAAAAGGAGGCTTATTTATTATTTTTTCTTCCATAAGATAATAGATACGATTATTGTAATAACTAAAAAGATAGTAACATAAAGATATAAATTTAAATCATCTTTATTTTCATCAGGATTTAAGGGAGTCTGTAATTGAGAGCTACTGCCCCCAAGATCCAATGTGCTCCTTATCTGGGGAACTTGAGTATAAACTATTTCGCCCATCACCTCTTTTACGTATTCTATCCATTTCTCTATACTGCTGAAACCAACATTTGCAGAGGCAAGATACATGGCATAAGACAATGAGCCATATCCCTTTCCCTCCTTTACAGTTTCCATATTTTTCTGATAAGATTTACAGGCACTTAGAAAAACGACATCACCACAATCTTTTAATCTTTCTATATAGAGATCATTATCTAACCTTTTCTTTTTATCTAATGAAACAAGGCTGTCTTTAGATACTTCGTTACTTCCAAAAATATCATAACATCCTCTATAGATAACATTCCCATCATTTTTATCTCCTTTGTTCATTGAATCGCTAAAGCAAGCATCCAACGTAACTATAACGAGACCATGAGTACCCACTTTCTGCCTCAAGGAATGTACAAGTTCATTTACTTCATCATCAACCAGATGATTTTGTCCATAATATGATTTTGTTTTGGTGCTTAAAGCGTCATAAGGTATCAATGATTCATCTAAATCATCCGGCTCATCTTTATGCTGTGTAAGCATCTGTTGGCCATGACAAGAAAAGTGAATCAATATAGTATCACCAGATTGTACCTCGCCGGTTAGTGAGGTGATTGCCTGAATAATAGCATCGTGAGTTGCATTTTCATCTATTAGCTTAGAAACAGAGAATGTTTTGGACAGAATTTGTTCAAGTAGATTCACATCATTCACAGAGTTGATAGTTCTCCAACCACTTCCGTCCGGATAGTTACCGACCCCAATTAGTAGACATCGATTTTTTGCTATTACTGGAAGAAATATATATAGTAATAAAAAAAACAACAATACAGTTTTTTTCATAAGCCAAAAGTTTTCCCCAATAGAGAGATTTTTCTGATGATATTTTCTATTCTTTGTTGTGAATATCCCATTTGCTCAAATAAAGTATTAACGTATTCTTCAAATTCAGATTCTAAATCATCTGGAGATTTAGCTAAATCATGAATAAGTTGCATCACTGATAAAATGATAGATGACATACAACCTTCATCAATACCTTTCAAGTCATTAACTATGGAAATTTCGCTATTACCATCTTGCATAAACTGGCGTTTGCAATCATCTAATCTTAAACCAAGGATTACAGCCTGTTGATTAATAGAAGTTAATCCTCCAATTTCATTATCATTTAACCCTTTGTGTTTAGCTATTATATAAAGTAAATTTATAACAGAACGTTTTTGTCTGAGAGACAAATCTTCATAAGGCGATGCCAGAAAACTTGTAGAATCTCCCTCTATATTAATATTTTCAGAGCCATATGGCGTAGCTGCAGTCTGACTTTTCATAACCATTTGCTGATGTTCAGCTATTTTTTTATTGCATACTTCAATAAAACTACGGGCTATGTCTTTTTGAGTAAATATGGTTATATTACGAAGATTATTGTAAACTTCTTTATGTACTAGTTCTTTCTGGAAATATTTGTAATTCAAAATTATAGTCAGATTTCCTGTACTATAATAAAACTGAATTAACATATTTCGCATATTTTCTGACATCAGATTCATTAGGCGTGGATCATCATCAAAAAGCGTAATTTCACCTTCTCCATTGAGCATTGTACTATTTATTATTGTAACCAACTCTTTAAATTTTTCATTTATAGGAGTTTTACGCAATTCTTCTTTATCCAAAACTAATTGACGTGTAAATGGTATGATTAACATTGCTAATATAAGCAGTACTATCAGTATTATAATTGTGGTCATAGCTATTGAATTTTTCTGCAAAAATAAAAAAACTATATCAAAACTAATGATAATCAAGCAACTATTATTGATTTATCTCAATTGCTAATACTTAACAGATGTTAAAATATCAATTTTATATTCATCCACTGTTATCCTTATTCATATGCTGGGTATAAAGAGACAAAATAAGATGATATGCTAAGATTTACAACAACAACTCCTTTCGGTGAGAATTCATCAAAACAAGACTTGAAAAAAGTAAAGCCACTTATTGATTTGAAAGGTGATGAAAAACTTATAGATGGAGTCATAAAAGGCAAATCTGCCCTGATTACAGGCGATGCGCTGAAACTAGCCGGTTTTTCTCTGCCATGTTTTTTTGATGGTGATATAACCGAACTTGATAGAATTGACAGTAAAATCTATTTAGTATTACCTGAAGGCGAATATGAAGTCACCTCCAAACTAAATAGCGAAAATATTTATATGTTGGATTTAAAAAATAAATAAAAATGGGAAGCTATAATTACAGTTATCTGATGGAATATGTTCCAGTCAGATTTCACGCAACAATGACACAAGAAGAAGATCGTAGAACAGTGTATAATTTCAAAGATGGCCACAGTTCTGATTACGTACTGAACAAAATGGTAGCATGTGTAAAAGAAATTAAAGACAAAGTGTTAGGAGAACGCACACGTGTCTGCTTTATCCCAGCTTCTACCAGTTTTAAGACAATTCAAAGATACAAAGAGTTGTCTGCCAGAATTGAAAGAGAAACAGGATGTCCATGTAGTATCAATACGATAATAAAGCAAACTGATGAAGAATCAGGACACATAGCAGGGAAAAAGCTTAATCCAGCTGCTGATTTTGATATCAACAAATCCGACGTAGCAGGAATGAATATCATATTGATAGATGATGTTATAACACGTGGACGTACATTTTGCTTCACTGCCGACAAATTAATAAATAATGGGGCCAAACAAGTTTATGGTCTTTTTCTAGCCAAAACAATTCATCCCAGTGAAAACACGAGACATATTGCATAAAAAAATGTATTTACATGTTATCCTTTAGGCTATTCCTGGTATTAATCTATAGAAACAACTAAAACATTACAAAAAATGAACAATTACTTTTATATCACAGAGTATCTTCCCAAGAGATACATGGCAACAATGGAACAAGAACAAGACAGAGACATGTGTTACGCTTTTAAGAACGGCATTCTTACTGATGCCATGAGAAACATGTTTTTGAATAAAATTAAGGAGATAACTCATAATCAAAAGGAAGGATGGACTATATGCTTTATTCCTGCATCCTCAGCGCAAAAGACCCTCACACGTTTTAAGAATCTTGCAGCAGCCATTAAAGACGCTGGGTACAATGTTGAGCAAAAAGCTATTTACAATGTATATGACAAAGAATCAGGTTATCTTTCTGGGAAAACCGGTAATCCAATAGAGGGTTTTGGATTTGACAGATCTAAGATTTCCGGTCATAAAATCCTTCTGATTGATGACATCATAACTAGAGGAACTACCTTCAATCTTACTGCAGATGCTCTCAGATCCAATGGAGCTCAAAGCGTTACTGGGTTATTTCTGGCAAAAACAATTAACCCAGATTATCATCCATCTCACATTCAAGAGGAAGGCAATTATGTTCCAGATTATTATGAGGAAGAAAACTACGAACCTGACTATTACGAGGAAGAAACTTATGAACGTTACAACGGCTCATACGCACAAGATGTCGAAGGCTGGAGTGATCAAGACATAGATGATGTGTTCGACGGAGACCCTGATGCATATTGGAACATTGATTAAAGAAAAGGTTATGTGGATTTGGATTATAATTGTTGCTGTCATCATAGGAGCCATCTTCGGAGCTGCGAGCTCTGAAGATGGAGAAAAAGGCAGTGGAGCTGCTGGAGGTGCTTTTGCCGGTGGTATGATGGCTATAGGTTGCTTGGCAAGGATAGCTATAACTGCAATCAGCATTCTTGTTGTGATATGGCTTTTTGGTTTAATATTCGGTTAATGTATTATATGATGGAGTCAGTCATTTTTGTCATTATTCTCATAACCGTTATCATAATAGCGGTAATAAGAAATCATAAGAGAGATGAGCAATATTCCAAAAGACAGAAGGCCGGAAATATGAGTTTTCTGCCTAAAGATGCAGTCTTAAAAGTAATGCAAGAAGCTTTTAAGGATATGGAATGCCAACCTGATATTAATGAATATAATTCTATTTCTGTAGCATATCAGGGTGAAAATTTCCTCATCGAAAGTCAAGGCTATAATGTCCGGATATGGAATCCTTCATGGTATAGTATAAATAATAACTCTCCTGACCTAAAAAACATAAAGGAAGCTATCAACGAAGCAAACTATAGCTTTAGTCCTACGATTGTCTTATCAAAGCCGGATAGCGAAGGTAATATATTTTTTCATTCACGAAGAGATATTATTGTCCATCCATCACTACCAGAACCGGCATTGTATATGAGAAGTGTTTTTGATACTTTCTTCATAATCAAGGATGCTTTAAAAGAAGAGTTCAACAAAATCGTTGCAGAGCAAAAACAACATACAAAGAATAGGCACCCTATTAGATTTTATACTTATAATAAGTAAAATTCATCAGGTAAAACAGAAACCAGAACAAGTAATTAATCATCTAGAACTAAAAGAAATGGCTTTAAACACAGAATTATTAATAACTCTACAGATGTTACCTAATATAGGCAACAAAACGATATTGAAATTTGCTCAATCAGTAAATACCAATTCTATAGAAGACTTATCAGAATGCATACGTGCCATCAAAAAGGGGCGTTTTGCAGACATTGACAACGAAACACTTTTTCAGGCTAACAGGACTGCACATAAAATTATGGAAACATGCGAAAGAGAAAATATAGGAATCATATCCTATTTTGAAAGTTTGTTTCCACAAAAACTTCGTGAATGTGTAGATGAGAAAGGAACTCTTGATCCTCCAATAGTATTATACTATCGTGGCAACATTAAGGCATTGGAAAAGCCAGGCATTGCAGTTATTGGTACAAGAGAACCAACAGAAAACGGTTTTAAGGCAGGTCTGTTTTTTTCAGGAGAGTTTGCAAAACGAGGTTATAACATAGTTTCCGGTCTTGCTATTGGATGTGATACTTCTGGACATCAAGGTGCACTAAATGTAGGTGGAACTACCACAGCATTCCTTGCAAACAGTCTTGATTGGGAATCTATTTATCCTAAGGAAAATCAAGATCTGGCAAGGCGAATTGTTGACAATGGTGGCTTATTACTCTCAGAATACTACGTCGGACAAAAGTGTGGAAGGTATGCGTTCATAGCGCGAGACCGGCTTCAAGCAGGATTAAGCTATGCAACAATAGCAGTTCAAACAGATGTGAACGGAGGTACCATGCACGCAGTAAATGCAACAATAGCCTCTCACAAGCCATTATTTATGGTCAAGTACAATAAATCTGTAGACCTTTGCAATCGAAAGACGCAAGGCAACATCAAAATGATAAATGAAGGCAAAGCTCTCCCTATCAACACAGAATTACTGGAAAAATCAATTAATCTTGTATATTCTAAAATTGTAAATAGAAAGACATCAACAAGTATGAACATATTTTCAGAAAAAGAGATAGATACTCTTAGTTCAACAAAAAAAATGAAAAAAGTAATCTTTGATTTGGATCTTACATTGGTCGATACAACTTGCTTGGAATCAGCCAGACACGACCGGAATTGGAAACTTGCATATAGCATGATTCCCCAGACAAAAATGTACGATGGAATCGCTGAAGTACTTGATTTCATCAGAAAGAATAATGTCAAAGTAGCTATAGTTAGCACAACCCCGCGTCCATATATCGAAAGGATTGTTTCTTACTACAACATTCCTGCTCAATATATAGTCGGTTATCATGATGCAAAGCCGATAAAGCCACATCCTGCATCAATGCAAAGAGCATTAGAGCTATTAGGTTGTAATGCCAAAGAAGCCATTTCTTTTGGTGACAGAGTCATTGATATTCAAGCATCAAATGCTGCTGGAATTGAAAGTGTAGCATGTTGTTGGGGGACAAAAGAAAAAGAGCTATTATTAGATTCTAAATACGATCACTTATTAATGTCACCAAGTGACATCTTAAATTTATTATACTGATATGGAAGAAATTAAATCATTAGGTTCTGTAGCATTATTTAGGATAAATGGTAATGCTTATACATTAACAGAAGAAACAGGAGAATTGTTTGTAGGTACTATCCTAGGAAAAGTAATTTTCAAAATGAAATGGAAAGATATGGAGTTTGCATTACCCATAATTGAGAACAAAGAGTGGATTCAGGTACATGCAAATGGAGAAAGTAAATACTTTAAATCAGAGGTTTTAAAATACTTCATGAACTTATTTACAGACAATGGCTAAGAATATTAGAATTCCGGGGGTTAGCTTTTCTCTTAAGAGAGCATTGGGCGTAACTAAACTAAAAAGAGCCTTTACAAAGAGAACTGGTATTCCCACAACACGCTCCGGTATAGAGCGTAAAATTGGAGGTTTTATCTTTAAAAGTCTATTAAAAAACAAGGAATAGTTGTTTTTATTTTTTGAATGACAATTGAGCTATATGACGATGAGACATTTTATATTATCAATAATATTGGTTTTCCAGGGTGTATATACAGTGTTATATTCACAGGAAATCACATACAACTTAACAAGAGCTGCAGAGTGTATTACTAATGAAGATATTGATACAGCCAAAGAATATTTGAATAAAGAACTTCAGAACAATCCACATTCTGTTAAAGGATTGGATCTTCTTGGTTACATTTACTTTAGAGACAGAAATTACGGAAAAGCTATTAGTCTCTTTAATAAAGCAATAGAATATGCAAGAAAAAAAGACAAAGATGACTTATCTATTGTATATTACCATAGAGCAGGTATTCATGCTATATTAGGCGATACCGTAAAATCCATATCAGATTACAAGAAATCTATATCACTGAATTCAGACAATCCACAAGCTTTTGAAGAGTTGGCTGATATATACTTTTACATAGGAGATTATGACTATTCCAATTCTACCTACGAGCAACTTATGAAATTAGATTCTGGCAATCCATATCCCTATTATGGTATTGCACGTAATGCTTATTTTAATAATGATTTCCATGAAGCCCGCAAATACATTCACAAAGGAGAGTTGCTGGACTCTAACAAAGAACGCTCTTATATCATGAAGATGCGTGTAGAAAGTATGGCTAATAATTATACTCAAGCTTTGGAATATGCCATTAAGATTCTTAAGGAAAATAACACCAACTCTGAAGCATATTCAGAAATTATGAATTTAACTGACACGATCTATCAGACAGTCGTTGATAGAATTATTAAACAAAACTTTTTGGAAAAAGAGAATGATATATGGAATATACTTCTAAGTCATGTATATATGCAGAAATCACAGTATAATAAAGCTATTGAATGCCTTACTCCTATTGTAAATTCCGAAAGTGAAAATAAGCTATTGGCAATTTATCTGACAGCTGTCTGTAACGATTGTTTGTATAAAGACGAAGAGGTTGTTAAATTGATGAATATTGCAATAGAAATAGATTCTACCGATGCAGATTTTTATTATCACCGGGCTTATTCAAGTTTCTTTCTGCAAGATTTTGATTTAGCAGAACAGGACTTTAAGAAAGCAATGGAGCTCAACAAAGAGTATGGCTACTTCTGTTATTATATGCTTGGCTGGATAAAAGAGATGGACAAAGACTATGAAGCGGCTCTGTCATGTTATGATATGAGTATAGCATTAAACAACACCTATGCGTATAGCTATATGATGAAGGGCTTCATTCTAAAAGATTATTTAAATAAGCAAAAGGAAGCAGAACAAGCATTCTTGAAGTGTATCGAACTCGATAAAGGAATAGAACAATCCAGTTGTCGTCAATACGCATATGTCGGGCTGGGTGATTTTAATAAAGCAATTGAAATAAACGATAGCATCATTGCAAAGTACAGTCAAGATGCCGGCGTGTATTATGATGCTGCATGTCTTTATAGTCGTATGGGTAAACAGGAAGAGGCAATCCTATTTCTACGTAAATGCTTGGTAAACGGATACTTACGCATAAAACATATCGAATCCGATAATGATTTAGACAGTATCAAGAAGTCATCAGAATATCACCTTCTACTGGAGCAATTTAGGAACAAAAAAGAGTCAAACGATAAAATTACATTAACACCATTGAACTCTACAGAAGTTTTGGAGATACCACTAACCTTACGAAGGAGCGGCACTTATACAGTTAAATGTTTTCTCAATGAAATGCCTGTCAGTCTGGTTCTTGACACAGGCAGTACAAATGTTTCAATATCATCAATAGAAAGTGATTATATGCTTAAAAATGGCTATATTTCACAGAATGATTTTCAGGGTTACGAAAACTATCAGAATGCTACAGGAGATTATCATAAAGCAAGAGTATTATTGATAAAGAAATTTAGAATTGGGGGGAAAGTTATTGAAAATGTCAGAGCATCAGTTATACCTAATCAAGAAGCACCTTTACTCCTTGGACAAAATGTTTTAAATAGATTAGGAAAAGTTGAGATTGACCCACAAAAGAAAATACTGAAAATATATCCATTTCATGAATTGCAATAACTATAATTCGGTAAAGATTCACTTTAGTCCAGAAGGATATTCATTGGTATCTGTATCTAATATTGAGAAAGATTATTTCTTCCTATTAGATACAGGTTCCACGAAAAGTCTGCTGTTCTATACTCACAATAAATACAAAAAAAATGAGGAGGGGAATAGCACTAGTGATAATTCAAAAATACAATTCTCATTGGGGAAACATAAGTTTAATCATACATTTATAAAGGACACCAATATAAGCCATATTCTGAAAAATCAATCAATTATTGGTATATTAGGTGTTGACTTTTTTGTCAAAAACAAGTGCATTATTAATTATAAAGATAAAACTTTCTCATGGAAAAATTCTGAATGGCATAATATTCCAGCTACCAAGTTCCTATATCCACTTCAATTGGGTATAAAAAAAATAGGCATGCCTGTCATTTGTATGACAAACGATTTTTCATCTATCGGTTGTTTAGTTGATACCGGTTCTACAACTAACATAATTGCAGCAGACTCTCTCTCAGGTTTTGGAGTAAAGGCCAATTCTAACGAAACATCAACAATTATTCTTTGTGGGAGGAAATTAAATACAAAAATCCTAAATGTGACATTTAAAATAGCTAATTATCTATCTTCCCCGATAGTGTTCAAAGATAATTTTTCCGTCATATCAAATAACATTGACTTATATGCTTCAAATTCTGAGCCATATTTCGAAGGTATATTGGGCAACTCTTTCTTGCGACAAAACAAATGGATCATAGACTTTTCAAATAAAGCCATGTATTTTTTTTAAAATCCATGTTTACCTTTCCCGTACATGCTGGTATAGAGAGATGAAATCAAAAATAAGTAATATGGAAAAGTCAGTAAAAAACATCTTAAAAGCATGGGAATCATCAATTGAACGATTTGGAAAAATTGACTCTTGGAGAATTAATGAAAGTTTCTCTATGATAGGCCATTATCTTAGAAGTAACAATGATTCAAGGGAAATAAACAGGCTTATGCACCAAATTCGCGACATGGCTATAACTTCTTCTCTCAACGAAACTTTATTGAATAAGATAAAGAAAGTTTTATCACTAATAGAACCCGAAAAAACAATACCGGTTTGTTACGTAGTTAAACAAAACGGCCGAATTAAAAAAGAAGGCCAAGAATCGAGATTTAAAGGAGAAACAAAGCGTATTTTTGAGGAGAAATTACGATTCAAGGAAGGTATGCTACTTCGTAATTTTGACATTGAAACTGAGTGTAAATCAGACTCTCGTAAAGTCCGTAGAATTATAGAAAAAAGGATGTGTCAGGCTTATCACAGAAGAAACAAGAGAAGTTCTGATGAAAATACCAACAGAGAACGATATTGGATGAAAAGGGCCACTGCCTATCAACTCTATAACATAGGACAGGTTGAAAATATAAAATACGTATCAAGAGGTTATTCCACACATTGGAAAAGGATGTTTGACCCTCAAACCGGAGAAATAGTTTTCAAGAAAAAAATGGCATATTCCACCAAAGAGGACGCACTTGAAGCAATCGTAAAATGGGAAAAAGAACATCCAAACGACATTCAAAAGATGCACGCTTATCAATGCGCCATATGTAAAAAATGGCATATTGGGCATGAACACATCATTTACAGTGAGGAGATTTTTGATGAGCAGTTGGTTGAATATAATACAGCCAGTTAGACAAACAATAAAAGGAACAGGAACACATCAAGAATAATATGGCTATTAATTGTATAGATTAAATGAGGGACAGAACCAAACAATCTGTCCCTCATATATTTTACTTAAATCTAATTTCAGATGTAATAAAATCAGTGTGACCGGCAAAAATGTCATCGGTATCAATCTCATGTTCATTGCCCCGGTCGTTTTTCTCATCGCCTATTATGGTTATTCTTCCATCATTGCTGACCCTCACTGCAAGGATTACCACATCACAAGGCTCATCATAGTCATACGCTGCCACTATCGGGCAATCACCATCAAAGTGCCATTCATAGCCATCGGCAATCTTCTCACCATATTGACGGACTGCAGAAACGAGCTCTTCCTGTTCGCGATGCTTTACCTCCTGCACACTATCATAGATTGAAAAGTTCTTCAACCTGGCGTCACGCTGTTCATGAACCTCTTTGCCGTTCTCTTCATCCATGCCAAATTCATGAAACTGCACCGGGACATAATCTGCAGGAACTGTCATCCATGAAATGTTATTCAAAGAGTAGTTGTGTTCTACAAGGAAAAGTTCAACGTCATCTCCAAGCATATTCTCCGGAACGTTCAAAACATCGATGCGGGCATTTGCACAATCCATAACAATAATCTTCATAGGTGTCCAATTTTTAAGTTATACATTAGTTTTCATCATATAGTCTTGATAAAAAAGACTGCAGTTCTTCGTCGTTTATTCCTCTGAGGGCACAAGGTCTAAAAGTCCTGTCCTGTTCTATCTTCAATAAGCCAAGTCCGTACTTACTTGCATCGTAAGTGACATCGGCCATCTCTGTTGCTGACATATAGCCGTACTCTGTTTCCTGCAAGCCCACCACTATACCATATAGGGTGAAATCATCACCTTCGGGCTGTCCTTCCATAATATACCAACGGATATTGCCAAGGTGAAACACTGCGATGCAAAGCGCATCCTTTCCTTTTGCGTCCTGTGAATACAGGGGATAATCAGTCAGAGCCTCTCTCAGTTCTGCGGTCATCAAACGATTGTTGAATTTTGTAGCTGTCATAATATGTAAATTATTTATTTCCCTTTTGTTACAGCCTTTCTGCTGTGTGTCGGGAATATTTTTCTGCACCAGAAGTTTGGAACAGGCAAATAATGCAAGAATGGCGTGAAGAATACTCTTTAAGTGCCTGTCGCTTAAAGGAAGATTGTTCACAAGACACGTCTTGCAGTTTGACAGATCCAAGATAACTTCGCTGAAAAATTTTCCTTTGACACAGCTGCAGATACGCTATAAAAGTAAATTTCTTACAACTAAGATTCACATAGCGATATTCAGGGATTTTTATTATGCAATAAAAAATTATTAATATTAAAGTTGAATAGACACTACAAAACAGGAAAGTGATTATTTCATTAATTTTGTAGCAAAGCAAAGTAAAATGAATACACAACTTACAAACAGATTAAAAGTAATTCTTGCAGAACGTCGCAAAACAAATAAATGGCTTGCAGAACAGGTCGGTGTAGATCAAACAACAGTTTCAAAATGGTGTACGAATGTAAACCAACCTGATATTTTTACTTTTTACCGTATTTCCAGACTACTAAAAGTTAGTATGGATGAATTGATTCGTGAAATTTCTAATGAATAATTGATATGAAACTATCTTCAGAAATGATACTTACCCTCCAACAATTAGAAGGCATAGGGAATAAGACCATATTTAAGATGACAAGTTTGATTAATACATCTATAACTTCACTAGAAGATTTATATTCTTTTTTAAAAAAGCAAAAGGGCAAGAAAATAGAAGTAATCACAAAAGATGATTTAGCCAACGCAAATTTACTTGCCAAACGCATTATAGAGAAAAGTGCAGAGCACAATATAGGGCTAATTTCATACTATGATGCAGAGTTCCCTGACATTCTTCGTAAAACAATAAATGAAGATGGTAAATTGGATCCTCCTTTACTATTATGGTACAAAGGCGATTTATCTATATTGAAGATGCCTGGAATTGCTGTAATAGGGAGTCGTGAGGTTACCCCAGAAGGTGTTGCAGGCGGAACATATATATCAGGAGAATTCGCTAAAAGAGGTTTCAACATTGTATCTGGACTAGCCATAGGCTGTGATACCTGTGGACATAAAGGAGCATTAAAAGTTGGAGGAAAAACTACAGCATTTCTAGCAAATGGATTAGACTATGAATCCATTTATCCGACAGAAAATAGAAGTCTGGCAGAAGAGATTATTAATAAAGGTGGACTCTTACTTTCTGAATATTCCGTCGGACAAACAGTAAATAAATATTCACTCGTTGCAAGAGATAGACTTCAGGCTGGGCTATCAATTGCTACAATAGTCATACAAACAGGAGTGAAAGGTGGAACAATGCATGCGGCCAAAACTACACTAATTGCAGGCAAAACCTTGTATGCAATGAAATTTAAAGATGATTCCATCAATAACCATGAAAAATGTCTTGGCAATGCTCTTCTTGTAAAAAATGGTGGTAAATATTTGTCCGGAAGAGATAATATTGATGAGATTAGCAAGCAGTTACTAATTGAAGTAAATCATACTTTTTTTTAGTTCTGTGTTAACCATATGCATTTAAAAAGGTATTAAAAGGTAGAAAGCATTAAAGCAACTTTATCATGAATTTACATATACAAAGTTTGAAGTATGAGAAAAGTTATATTTGACTTAGACCTGACTCTTGTTGACACTACTATAGTTGAACAAGCAAGACATAATGGGAATTGGCCACTTGCCTACTTTCTAATACCAAAATGCAACCTGTATGATGGTATTGAAAAAATATTTGATGTTATCAAAAAGCATAACATCAGTACAGCGATAGTCAGTACATCACCACGGACCTACGTAGAAAAGATTGTTGATTATTTTAATATACCAGTCAATTGTATTGTAGCATACCATGATGCCAAACCGATAAAGCCACATCCGACTCCTATGCTGAAAGCACTTGAGTTAATGGGATACAGTGCAAAAGAAGCTATATCTTTTGGGGATAGGGATATTGATATTCAGGCTTCTAATGCTGCGGGAATTGAAAGTGTTGCATGTTTTTGGGGAACAAAAGATAAAACAGGATTAATTCATTCAGAATATGCGCATGCTATAATCAGACCAGAGGAAATTTTAACTTTAATGCGGTAATTCTATGAAAGATATAGATTTATTACATCTATTATACTGCTAATATTCAAACATTTGCATCCATATTAAAAAATAATATGAAAGAGCTGATTCCAAATTCATCCAATGTTCCACAGAACATGTATAAACCATCTGAAATTATAGGCATATTCAATTCTATCTTGGCCAGACAATCTGTAAATGCTCAGGTAGTGTATTTGCGTGGAGTTTATCTCGCAAATCCGAAAGAATCTCCATGGGCATATTGTTATGATACTCTTAGGGATGAAGATGGTCAAGAAGAACTAACACTTCGAATCACACAACAACAAAGGAATAATCTTAAAAACGGAAATCTTGTAGAAGTAGGTGGAATCATTAGCAGAAACATATCCGGGAAAGGTTATATACAGATTATTTTAAATGTAAGTCGTATTGAAATTGTGAAAGATCAGGCTGTTGATAAGTCAGAGATAAAACGATTGGAACTTCGTCAGAAGAAATCATCATCTGGTTTTAAGAATGTAGATACGATTATTGAAGGACTTCTTTATACAGATAATCGTCCCCAAATAGCTCTTCTTTTTGCTCAAACATCAATAACCTTAAGTGATTTTGAGGCAGGCATAAATGCAGCTAAAGCTGCCATTGATTTTGATGAATACAGAACAAACTTTTCTAATCCAGCAGAATTTGTCTCACAACTTAAGTATATAGATAGTTTAAAATATGATATAGTAGCTATCATCAGAGGAGGTGGCGGTGGCATAGAAAAACTTGATGACTTGACGGTTTTGAATGCTATAGTAGAACTAAAGACGCCCGTGATATGCGCTATCGGCCATGTAGAAGAAAAATTATTCATAAAACAAATAGTGGATAAAGTTGCTCCTACTCCCAACGGACTTGGGCAATATTTCTCAGAAATGGTAGAAAATGTAAATGAGAAAAAAACTCATTCCAGAGCCGTTTTAACAGAACAAATAAAAAAACAATTTAAGGAGCAAATAGAAGCAGGTCTGAAGCAAAATAAAGAACTTCAGGAAAAGCTACGTGTCCTTACTGAAAATCAGAGAAAAGCTACAGAAGCTCAACAAATAGCTACAAAAAAACACAACGAGCAAGTGGAAGCAGCCAATAAACAGAATAAAGAATTACAGGAGAAACTACGAATTCTGACCGAGAATCAGAAAAAAGCTACAGAAGCTAGACAAGAAGCAGACAAAAAACTTAATGAACAAGTAACTGCAGCAAATAAACAAAACAAAGATTTGCAAGAGCAACTAAAAACTTTGAATGAAAGTCAAAAGACGCTCCAGATACAACATCAAAAGCAGCAAGAAGAATTAGGAAAGAATCTAGCAAAGATGCAAGAGACCAATGCGCAACTACAACGTAATATAGAAAAAGTAACAGCACAAAATACAGAGTCTCTTAAAGAACTTAGCAAGTCAAGAGAGCAAGTTAAAGACTTGGAACGAATAATTTCCGAGATGAAATCTAAAGGTAATGGGAATACTTGGGTATGGATAGTAATAGTTGTTCTTATCATACTTGTAGCAATCATTATATCTATATAATATACAATGACTACTGAAACGACAAGACAATATATAGCAATAGATTTGAAATCATTCTATGCTTCAGTGGAATGTGTTGAACGAGGATTAGACCCGCTTGACACATGCCTTGTTGTGGCTGATGCTTCACGCACGGAAAAGACCATCTGCCTGGCTGTATCTCCGGCTTTAAAGGAATATGGTACCGGGGGCCGTCCTCGCTTATTCGAGGTGATTGAGAAAGTGCGTGTGGCAAACAGGCAGCGAGGTAACAGTGGAAAATCCTACTCGAAGAAGGAGCTGGACAGCAATAAAAGTCTGGCCATAGACTATGTGGTAGCTCCTCCCCGCATGGCTCACTACATAGAATACAGTACAAGAATCTACGACATCTACCTGAAATATATCAGTCCGGATGACATCCACGTGTATTCCATCGACGAGGTCTTCATCGATGCTACAACCTATCTTGCAACTTACAAGATGACTGCTCATGAGCTGGCGATGAAGATGATCCGTCATGTCCTTTCGGAAACAGGCATTACAGCTACGGCAGGAATCGGTACCAACATGTATCTGTGCAAGGTAGCCATGGATATTGTGGCCAAGAAGATGGTGCCCGATGAAAACGGTGTACGCATTGCCGAACTTGACGAAATGACTTATCGTAAGTTGCTTTGGGAGCACACTCCTCTCACTGATTTCTGGCGTGTTGGCAAAGGTATTGCCAACCGACTTGCTCAATACAATATTCTGACGATGGGCGATGTGGCAAGATGCTCTATAGAACATGAGGGCTTCCTATACCAACTGTTTGGAGTCAATGCAGAACTGCTTATTGACCATGCTTGGGGCTGGGAACCTGTTACCATGGAGTATGTGAAAGCCTATCGTCCTGAAAGCAAATCATTGAGTTCCGGCCAGGTACTTCAGTCGGCTTACACTACAGATATGGCACGTAATGTGATACTTGAAATGGCCGACAGTGTGTCGCTCGATCTTGTGGACAAGAGGCTGCTCACCGACCAATTAGTGCTTACCGTGGGGTACGACATTGAATCATTAACCAACCCTTCAATTAGGGAGAAGTACCATGGTAAGATTACAACAGACCATTATGGCAGACAGATGCCGGTCCATGCTCATGGTACTATAAATATCGAGGAGCCAACTTCGTCAGGCAGCGTCATCTCCGAAAAAGTGGCCGAGCTGTACGACCGCATAGTGAATCCTGTCCTACTCGTGCGCCGTCTTAACCTGTCGGTGAATCACCTCATCCATGAAGAGCTGTATAAGAAGCAACCTAAAATCGTCCAGCTCGATCTTTTTACTGACCCAGAGGAGTCTGAAAAACAGCGGAAGGCTGACGAGGAAAAGGCTGAGAAGGAACGCAGACGTCAGGAAGCTATCCTGAGTATAAAGAAGAAATTTGGGAAGAATGCCATCCTGAAAGGCATCAACTATGCCGATGGAGCAACCCAGAAAGAACGTAACCAACAGATTGGAGGACACCATGAGTAAATATGACGACATAATCAACCTGCCACACCACGTATCGAAGAACAGGACACCTATGTCCATGGAGAACCGTGCCGCCCAGTTTGCTCCGTTTGCCGCTCTCACCGGACATGATGAAGCATTAGACGAAACAGCAAGGCTGACTACTCCCAAGAAGCTCCTTTCTGATGATGAGATGGCAAGTCTTACAAGAAAACTCGCCTGCGTCATTGAACAGGTGCCGAGACAGGAAGAATACACTTTCGTGCATTACGTACCTGATGCTAAAAAAGAGGGAGGCAAATACGTATCAATAACAGGTACAGTCAAGAAATACGACGAGGTGACAAGAACAATCACGTTATCGGACGGGAAAGTGCTTCTGATTGACAATATTCTGTCTATCAGAAGACATGGCACTCCGGAGTTATAACGGGTTATACCGAAGTTTCATTCACCAAAATACGCAAAGACTCGGCAAGGATAAAAACCTATCTTTGCAATGAAAGCGTGATTGTCCTGTAGAAGCTGATGGCAAGACCACTCCTACTCACCTGTACTTTATATATCAAGATTGCTATCTGTCTCTTCTGAAATCGTTTCGTTCATCTCCATTCCACCATACTTCCACGATGTAGAAGAAAAGACGGAAGACGAAAAAGACAATAATAGTATCAAAAAGTTCATTCATACTCGTTCCATTTAAATTCAATACACATTAATAATCGGGATGCCCCTCGCTCGTGCCTTTTTAACGGTGTAGTATGTTCCACCTTTCTCACGACCATCATAATAGGCTATGAGATATGAAGCATTCTCAACCATAAACTCGTCCCGGTCAAGGAAGCAGCTCGGATAATAGCAGTCACTGAGCACAATCACCTTATCAGCCAATTCAAGCAAACAGCCATAAACCCTTTTATCATAGATATTATATCTCTCTGCCTGGCCTTCAAACGGTATAGCAGCAGTCAGAGATATTCCTGGCAAATTACATTTCAGCGATTGTACCAACTGTGCGGCCATCAGGTCTATTCCCAAAGCAAATCCGGAAATGAAATTCCTGATGCCATGGTCATAGGCTTCGGATATTGCCGAAGTAAGGCGTTCCTGAATAAATTCCCTTTGGGAAAAGTCATAGAACCGATGTCCTGTAAAAGCAGCTGAGACTGTCCTGTCAAATTTCAAATCATTCATAATTGTCATTTTAGTACGTATTTATAGCTTGTTTTGGCAAGGAAAATGCCGTTGGTCACATGAGCTCCGGCTTGTTCCAATTGGGAAACATAGGCATTAAAGGATGCACCAGTTGTGACTACATCATCCCAAATGCAGACCTCCTTGTTCTTGAAAAAGTCAGCATCAATCTCAATGTTGTTCTGCTCTTTTATCCGTTTGGCACGCTCTTCCTTTTTTATTTTTGTTCCATGGACTGCAATACGTTCACCGATGACACTTACGTGAGAGAACCCGTCAATGGCTCCGGAAAACCTGCATACAAGCTCGGAAAAATGTCTGTTTCTCATTTCGTTACGTTCCGGACTACTTGCAGGGATGCACGAGAATACCACATTGCATATCTTACGGCCAAACTTCTTTACGAGAAATTTTGCTACGCATTTGGCCACCTCCAGGTGGTTGCGGCCATCCTTGTAGTCATAGACAATCTGACGATCAAAAACTGCGTCCATTCCTATGTTCTTGATGCGTGAGGGAAAATATCGCAAGAAACTTATCAGTTCCTTGTCTTCCTGACCTTTGATGTAAACATTCACTGTGTTCATACTGCACTCTGATTTTGTTTCCCTTTTGTTAAGTCCTTTCGGACTGTGATCGGGAAGTTTTTTCTGTTTTACAAAGTGCAGCCAAACCAATACAGCAAGTCTTCAGTGGACAATACTCTTTTCAAGGAAAAGGAAGATTGTTTACTAAGAACGACTTGCCAATTTGGTGATGGATGCAACAACTTTGCAGAAAAAAGTTCACAGAATCACAAGTGGAGCCATGGACACGAAGGTCATAAATATCAGCAAAGAGAAATTATATAAGAGAGTATGGCATTATAACTGTTGGGCGGGAAATGTCCTGCACCGCCAACAGCCAGTACGGCATCAAAGAGCTCTCCACTATCTTTGATAGCGGAATGCTCCTGACGTACCTTTGACAGAGGGGTGTTCTGGCTATAGTCGATTCACTCCTCGACCATGGACAGAACACCTCTATGGCAAACTGTTAGCGAATGCGGACATTGGTGTGGGCGAAGATTACAGGAAAGACAGCTCTATGATTATAATAGTCAATGAAAACATTAGCTGGTGGAGTGGTGAGAGCATAGCATAATAACTGTTGGGTGGGAAATGTCCTGCGCCGCCAACAGACAGTACGGCATGAAAGAGCTCTTTGCTATCTTTGATAGCGGAATGCTCTTGCCGTACCTTTGACAGAGAGGTGTTCAGGCAATAGTCGATCCACTCGACCATGGACTGAATACTTCTATGGCAAACTGTTAGCGGATGCAGACATTGGTGTGGGCGAAGATTATAAGAAAGGTTACTCTACAAAGAAAAAAGGAATGCAAGCGTCAGTTGGTAAAGTGGTGAGAGCATAGTATTACAACTGTCGGGCGGGAAATGTCCTGCACCGCCAACAGCCAGTACGGCATGAAAAAGCTCGAAGGTGTTCAAAACTCATTTTTTGAAAATATGAACATATAATTTGAAATTTGAGTATCCTAAAAGGACTAAAGAAAGGACCGTATCATTACTCAATACAGAGTTTGATACGATCCTTTTAAATATTATAGTTATAATCTGTAACTTTGAGGGGCAGTCATTTTAGTTTTGACACACCCTCATGCTCCTGCCGTACCTTTGACAGAGGGGTATTCAGGCAATAGCCGGTTCACTCAACCATGAACTGAATATCTCTATGGCAAACTGTTAGCAGATGTGAACATAACGTGGGCGAAGATTATAAGATAGTGCCGTCAAAAGAAAAGCACCTCTACCAGGGTAGCACTGTTGCAAAGTTATTGAACCATCCCTACCATACCTTCTCCTTCGCTATTCTTTCAAAGAATGCGCAAAAGCTTATTTCCTAATTACCTGTATCATATCATACAACAAAAATCCTTACTTGTCATTTCTATCAACTCATTACACTTAGCATAATAATCCCCTTAGAAATAAAACCACTTGCTTTTTGATACAAGAAACTTTTTGAATAGCTTCCACTTTTTCATAATGTTTCGGACTATTATCAGAAAACTCGTCTAACTGTGGGAATACAGCTCTTATGCCCATTATTTTAAAACTTTTGAGTGCCATTATTATATAAAATTAAGATTCTACAACATTCCATATCTTTCTCAATTCAGGACAGTCCATTTTGCTAAATCTATCTTTCTGTATAGCTACACATAACAAGTAACGAGGTCTGCTCATACCTACATATATGACTCTTAAGTTTTTAAGTGTATCCTCATCTGTCCCTGTATATGAAACGCCCTTAAATTGTTCTGCTAAGCGATCTGATTCATGATGTCTATTGTAAAATGTTTCCAGATAGAGTGTTGCAGCATGAGTTTCTCCTTTAACAGCATGGACTGTGGATACCTCAATGTCAATATTATCGTCATGGTAAACATTCCTTTGTTCTGCTGCTTGATTCTCGGGGAGATTTTCATTTATTGCATTAAAGAAAGTGTGAGCGCTTGGAGTCTCCGCTTTCCCATATAAGGGTAATATTGTTTCTGTAATATATTGATGTATGGTGCTCTTTATATTAGTTATATCATCGTTACTTTTACTCTTGCTTATGAGTAAGGCCCAATTCATGACTTCTTTTAGAAACTTCTCCTTGTACTCAATAGTCGTTGTAGACAAGAATTCTAAAAAAGATGTCTTGGTGTAACGCCGATTATCATTCTTTATCTCACATAAATCCATATATTTTAGTATACCTTGAATGATCGAAATGGCATGTTCCTTAATGGTTCCATGGATATTTTTGAGCATGAATTCATTGAAAGAAATTCCTTCCACTCTGGGTCCTGCATTTTTCTTTTCAAACGAAGGAAAGTATGACTCTATAAATCTTTTTTGAGCACTTGCTCCTTTTTTTCCGCCCCAGCCACAAGCTTTAATATTTATTCTATGTAATGGATCTTCCTGTCTTTCTTTATTCGCTATGTCCAATATTGAACGATTATCTATTTCTGGAATTAATGTTGTGCTAAGCAATTCCACATATTTTGGAAGAACAGATAAAGGATTCTCATAAGTGATAATAATAGGTTTTACTGAAGGAACTTCTTCATTACCCCGAAGTTGATGATTATCCTCTATACATAACGTTCGTAGCGGTTTAGCAATGTTTTCCCCAAAGCGATTACTATTATGTATATATAAGAAATTTGCACCTTTCAGTTCATTATTTTCAGCAACATCATTCTCCTCCCCCTGATAGATAGCTTGGCAGTAATCTCCAAAACGCTGAATGACTACTTTTCTTTCATCAAAAATCTTTTTGATTAAATCTACTTGCTGACCGTCACAGTCCTGAACCTCATCTATAAACAAATATTTAAACCTCTTATATGAAAAACTGCTAAAATCCAGTTTCTTCTCGCGAATATACCGAAATGCTAGATCATAAGCATCTTGGAAGGATAAAATACCTTCGCTAAACATTTCTTTTTTTATCTTCATATATTCAGCGCCAGAAGGAGAGTCTACTCCTATCGGTCCAGAATTCGTTATAATTTTATTATTTTCCCAATCGACTTTATACGAAAGGACAGCCTCTTTTCCTTGACTACTTATGATTTTATCTTTCTTTGCTCGAACCAAAGATTTGTATTCTTCTGGAATTTTTCTCCAATTATAATCTGTTAATTGAAAAATATATTTGTCAACCCTCTTTTTCTTCTTGATAACATTTGCAGCCATTAGCACATCCACACCTCCTAACATTTCTATTTCAGCAGCATCAATATCATGTTCTCTTGAAATGGTTTGTCTATATAACCGTCCTTTAAGTTTACTCTTACCTATAGGTAATTTGCTATATTTATTGAGTAACACAGCATTAGCCACATCATTATCCACATAAGCTATCTGACTACCATAAAAATAATGAAGAGCCGCTGCTGTAACATATTTGTGTAAAAAAGTTTGTATTGTTCCAAAAAAATTAGGATACCGGAAAAGCACATCTGCTTTTGTGCCAAGTTTTGCTTTTATCTCATCTATAGCCACATTAGTATGTGTCAAAATGCATATGCCCTTTCCTTCAGGTAAAGGCATCTTATTGGCAAGAATAATCAATTTTGCCAGCAATGTAGTTGTTTTACCACTTCCAGGACATGCCTGAACATAGCAACTACTATCTTCTTTGATAATATTTACCTTTGTAGAATCAAAGGGTTTCTTATCTTTCAAAAGAATATCATGGGCTATTTTTAATTCTTCATCAGTAGCAAATGGCATAAACTTTCTTTTTAGATTTATTTTGTAACATGTTTAATGGCATCAACAAGATACTTCAGTTTATCATCACTCTCAATGACAGACTTCACTTCATCTCGATTTACAGTTTCATCACTAACAGGAGCTAACTCTCCTGCAAGCATCCCTGCTAAATACTGCGCAGTGATAGCCTTGCTTACGGTTCCATCATTCAAAGGTTTAAAAATATTATATGCCTCTTCTTTAGTTGGAATGCCTCCGTCTGGAAAATCATCCGTTACATTATTCCATAATTGATTCAGAATTTTATCTGACATTTCCAGTTCAGGGTGCTCCTTTTCCATTTGGGCTGCTTTAATCGCTGTAGCCAATAACCTATACAAGTTACTTCCAGCAATCTCATATTCCAGGGTCCATGATTGTGGCAGGAATATTTTGATTTCATCTGTATTGATGGCATTCCCTAATCGCATTCTCTTTTCTTCTCGAATCCGAGCTAATATACCTTCATCCAAGACCACTCTTTTATCTTCTTTTAGTATAGCCTTCATGTGGTCTATTGTTTTACCAATAGGTCTAAAATTTGCGTTCTTATGCAACCTAACTTCTTCCTCGAAGGCAGATATACTCCCGAAGACAGTTGACATAGCATCATAATCTACTTCGGTTGAAATATTCTCTAACTCAGACCTTAGATCATCTTTCAACCAATATCTCGGTTTTTTTCGATCTTTACTATTTTCATCGTAATATTCAAGAGCTCTAACATCAAGATCAGAAATAACTGATATAGGCATTCCTAATGATTTTCCATCTTTACGTTTGAATATATTAATATACCTCTTATATGCTGTACTTCCTACATTTACAACAGACACACCATACTGATAAAGATCTTTCCCAATCAATTTGGCTATAGCAGGTATTAGTAAATTCTCAGCATCCCCCTCCACCATGATTAGCCCTTTAGCAAAGAATAAGTTGGCTTTTGTTGCATCGAGGAATCTTTCTAAAAATCTATAGTCAGCTGGCAACATCTTCGTATATTCTGATGACATAGGGAATGCATCATTTCCTTTCAATACAATCAAATTCGCTAACCTTATTTTTGAAGCTAGTGTAATGCTATGAGTGGAAAGGATAAACTGCTCATTATTTTGCTGAGAAGAAATGTATTCAATCAATCTTAATTGATACTGAGGATGAAGGTGTGCCTCCAATTCCTCAACAAGAGCTAACTTCAATCCTTTCCTCTGATTATTAAAGAGGAGCATTTCTGCTGCAATACACAGTAGATTAAGCGTACCAAGACCTGATTTATTACCTTCCAAAATAAGATCGAGCAATCTTAAAATTTCTGTTAGTTCTCCCCCCGTCAATTTTACTTCTGCGTTTCTTGAATCGCCATTTAACAGGAAATGTTCTTTAAGAAAGCTATTGATTTCATTTGTTATACTTTCTCCACCACCTCCAACTTTGAAATATTTCTCTATTTCCGTTTTCAGTTTTTCATAATCTGTTTCAAGTTTATGTTTTATGATGTTTCCGTGAACATCTTTCTCGGTTTTGAAAAGTTCATGCGCACCCAAAATTTGCGCCAGTCTTGACTTGTAACCATGAGTCATGTCTGTGAGAGCATCTCTAAGTGGTTTAAAGTATACTACTTTTAGAAGTTCCCTCGCTTCTGAATCCATTCTCTCTGCTTGTCCTTCAATTCCTGCTGAGAACGTAGGCATTATTATGTTGTCTTTACGTTTTACATACAACCAGACCTTAAGCAAATATTTTGTTTTATCTTCATTCCAAGAAAGCCATTCCCAAAATAAGCCAGCATCTTGCTCATTTATCCCATCAAATACACATTCTATCTTGAACTCATCCTTTCTGCTTCCATCAGGTTCTTGATAGAAATCCTTGTCTTCAAATTGAATAAATTCTCCGCTTTGAGTTCTTAACACATAACGAATAGCATCCACAATAGCTGTTTTACCTGAATCGTTCTCTCCAATCAGGACATTTACACCTTCTTGAAAATGAATTTCTAACCCAGGCTTTCCATCAGCCATAGCACAATATTTTCTAAAATTCCAAAGTCTAAGCGTTGAAAGGTACATTGTAATTTAATTTATTTATCCAAAAGATTTAACAATCAGTTGCCTCTTTTAATTACCGTTTCATATGTTTTCTCCACTCTTTTTTCCTCTTCACATATTCCGAGTACTCATTGGCGTTATTATCCAACGTATCAACAAGGTACTGCGCCATGTTGTGCATTTGTGTTGCATACAATAAAGGAATTCCATTATCATCCACAGCATAATGAGCATTGCTGTGCTCAATACCAGCAACCATGTGTTCAAATGCCAAACGTGGATTTATACCTCCACTTATGAGAGTATTGCATATGGTTTTCATTTTTTTGCTTCGAGTAGCTACGGCTTCTGATTTCAAGCACGCAAGATCTTTCTCTGGGGCATTCAAATAACAATAATACAACCAGATTTCAAAGCAAGGATTGCTCACAATCCACTGTCCTTGTGTTCCGGTTGAATCCTCTTTGAATATTTTCTCCAATTGTTCATAGAATTCATCTACATCTGAAAGGAGAAATACTTTGTCCATAGCCTCCAAATGAAAAAGTTGGGATTCTATTTTTATTTCTCCTGTCAATTGGATTTGCGCCCACTTATCTTGCATCTGATATGGCTGCAAACCTTGTCCCTTTTCAGACATGAAAGCAACCTTCAATGAGTGCAGTTCACGCTGCCGTATCAGTTCCAGAAGAAAATCCCTTTCCCGTTTTTCACCTCCAGAAAGCACGAAAACAAGGCTCGTTGAAAGAACTCCTTCAGTTTTCCGGTATGCCAACGGCACTTGTATGGTTTCAGACATTCCGCTCCCATCCTTATTTTCTGTGGTAGCTTTATGCAATGGGACATCAGCAGGAGTCCGTGCCGAATCTTCTTTTGAATATGTCAGCTTTGATAAATCCATAACGCATCTTACATATTCAGTTCGCCAATAAACGGAATAGCACCATAACGTCCTTCCATGTATCCATTCTCAATATTGATTGTGTTATGGATTTTGAAGTCATTCAGTGAATACATGCGACTGCTTCCATTCTTTTTTTCAACCATCCAGACCTCATCGGTGCGCAGGAAATCCTGATTAAGCAGGCAGGTCTGATGAGTAGTAAAAATAAGCTGGCCATTTGTCTCATGTGAAGAGAAGTAACGGACAAGCTTGCGTACCAGGTGAGGATGTATGCTATGGTCAAGTTCATCGATTGCAACAGTTTTGCCTGACTGCATGGCTGCATAGAATGCCGGCACAAGTGATAATAGGCGCACTGTGCCATCAGACTGCGCCTGAATATCCATCTCCTTTGAGAATCCGTTCTCTCCAAACTGACGGAACATCATCTGACTTATCTTCTGCACTCCATCTTCAACACTGATATCTCTGGTATTTCTGAAATCAACAACCTCTGACAGCACACCTGAATGCATTTTCCTGAGTTTATCCACAGGCAAGTTGCTAACATCATGCGTACTTATCCAATCTTCGAAATTCTCCGTCTCTACCTTCACACCATCAATACCCAGGTCAATAGCTTTAAAAAGTTCAGAGGCAAATTTATTAATGTTTTCATCGTTTCTGAAGATCCCTATCAAGGCCGGATTAAAGGAATGTAAGCCAATTATTGTCAGTTCATCATCAAACCACTTTTGAGCAATATCAATATTGGCATCAGCCAGCACAGGCATATCATTGTTAATGGTCAGCAAACTTGCAAACGGATTTTTCTCAATCCATCCCAACACCATTTTGTTGACCTCAGCAGAAGGAGCAATTGAATATTCAACAGCACCATCTTTACGAGTGAAAATATTTTTATTCTCCTCAGCTCCTAAGCCGGACACTTGTAGAGTCTCGAAAGTAATCCCCGTCTTAGCAATTTCCACAGAATATATAAATGGAATTCCGGATTTCGTCGCAAATTCAATAGTCAGTTCTATAGACTCATCGCCAGCATCTTCCTTCAACGCAAACATATATCTTCCAACACTATCACCATTCAAGAAATTCTTATTGGTAGCTATGGCTTTCAGGAAATTTATCCCTTTCAGGAGATTTGATTTTCCTGCTCCATTTGCGCCATATACAGCTGCCATTTTCAACACTGGCAGTTTTCCGTCAAGCATAGTAATATGGTTTGACAAAGTAGTCCTTTTCATGTTAGGAAACATATCAAACTGAACCTCATCATTAAATGAAAGAAAATTCTTCAGTATAACCCGGAGTATCATATTTTTATCAACTATAGTACGTTAAACTTCTAATTAGCAATTCAGTAAAAAGGAATAAACCTTCAATCACTTGCAAAGATAAAAATATATTTTTATCGCGTGAAGAATTCACGTGACTTTTTCACGTTTTATTTTAATAATAATCAACCATATAAAAAATGTAATATAGATGAATAAAAGAGTAGATTAGCCGTCGACAGACTCGATTTTCAAACAGTCTACATCGGGGCTTCCCGATATAGACTGTTTAAATTATGACTATATCAGTCTATGTCATAGCCAATCACACAATCATCATTGATAAGCAGATAATAATAACCGTTACCACAATTTCGGTATTCCTTGCTGAAGCCGGCTATCATATCACCATTCTCTTTCGGTTCACACCAAAGTGTCCCGTCATAACCGCAAAAGTCAAACCTATAGCTTGAATACTTCTCTTTCTTTTTGAAGGCTTCCCTGAAGCATGCCATCACCATGTAGCCACAATACTTCTCGATGGTGCTCAATCTGATACATTTCCCGTCAATACCTGTTCCTGTGGTTATATGGTTCTCGTAAAGGGATTTTGTCAAATCCGCACCTGCAATCCTGCGCAACCAATCATTTGTATGTGTGGCAAGTCTAGCAAGTTTCTGGTATTTGAGAATCATCTTCTTTTCTGCCTCTTCTTCATTTTCAGTGGTCGGATAATAGACTTTCTCAATGCTTGACCAGGCATTGAAAACATAACCTCGTTTGCGTTTACCTTTTGCAATTATACCAATCACTCCCTCTCCGTCACTGCGGTTAATGAACAACTTTCTACGTTCTCCACCAATTCTGACATACAATGATGTGGGGTTCTTTTCGTTGCGAAGATACTCTTCTGCCGGATGAATCTTTTGTACTTCCATATCTTAAGTATTAAAATTAATTCATTTCCCTTTTGTGAAATCGTGACAATTTCAAAGGGCTTCAAATTTTCACGCTCCCAATACTGTGAGACATGGAAGATAAGACAAGTAAATGGCTGAAGATTTGTATGGAATACCCAAATCTCTGATTTGCGGAAGGTTGCCAGACTAATCTGAAGTACATTAGAAAATCGGTACTTGGCGTTCGGATATTCACAGTAATTTTGCGGTGAAAATCTGACAAGCCGTGAATTGCCAGCATACAAAAAGCTTATAAAATATGCTTTAAGCAATTACAAAAAGGCGAATTTTAATTCAACTACAAAGGGATTATTCCATTTGTCTATCAATAATTTAGGAAGTTATCTTTCAATCATCCAATGTCCACATGTATACATGTCCACACGTGTACATGTATACACCTATACAAGTGGACTTATATACATGTTTACATATAGTCATGTATTCACGTCTATATGAATACATGTATACAAAAAGCCACCACCAAATCATAAGACCTGATGATGGCTCAAAGCTATATAATACAATATCAATTGACGTAGGCATAGCTTACGTTGAAGCAGGTATCAGAAACCTTTGCAGTCGTAATGACCATTGACCTGTCTGAGTTCGTGAAACAGTATTCAAGTGCTGCCTCATTTGCCGGGGCAATCAGAGAATAATGGACTTTCAAATACTCTATGACCAGACGGCTATTGACTATCAGCTCTGTATCTATTACTGAATACAATGCTCCATTTGAAGCGTAAAAGCTATATAGGATACCCTCATTACCGTTGCCGGTTTTGTAAGTGAGTTGAATAGAACCAGCTATTGTTGCCTCCGATACAAGACCATATCGCTTCATTGAAAAGTCCATATAGTTCTTGACCTCGTCTATGGTTGAACCTTCAACATGATAAGGCTCCGTCCATACTTTCAACTCCGGCTGAAGCTCTTCAACATCATCCAGATTGTCGTCTTTACTACAAGAGATTAATACCAATGGTACTGCCTTCAGGAATGCTATAATGGCAAATGAGAAGTATTTATTCATATTCATAATATTTTGATTGTTATTGACTTGAATATATCTGTGTATTCACGTGTACGTGTAAACATGTATATATTGCTACACGTACACATATCTATACGTACACATGGCTACGTGTATACACGTTTACATTACATCATTGATGTTTTTGGACTTGACTTTCCGAGCCTTGCCATGCTTCGCCTCGTATGCCTCGATACCCTGTTTCATCACATACTCCATAAAGGCACGTATGGTGAATCCTTCCTTGTAAGCGATTGCCTGTACCTTATCTACAAGTTCCCTGGAGCAGATAAAGGAGAAATGCCGCCAGGAAGAATCCATTTGTTCTTTGCGTTCTGATTTGATTGACCGTTTTTCCTGTTTCGGGATTGATTTGGTTTCAGTTGTCTGTTCAACTGTTTTATTGTCAGGACTGATAGCGGCACTGCCCAGAATATTGCCAAGCAGAATGTCCATATTGTTTTTTGCCATAGTTGTTACTGGTTACGTGAAAGAATTTCCTCCGTAAGTGCAAGATAATCCTTTGCACCGTTGGAATTTGAATCATACTCGAATATACTTTTGCCACTACCGGCTGATTCAGCCAAGGCGATATTCTCACGGATGCGGGTATTCATGGTGATACTTTCATAACGCTCCTTTACAGCCTGTTCCACTACCTTGTTCAGTTTACGGTGATTGAATCTTGCGATGAACACACCGCCCAGGCGAAGTGACGGCTTGACCCGTTGTAAAGTGGTGACAAATGCGTCCAGCATCCTCATGCCTTTCAACGGAAGGAGCTCCGGTGTCATCGGTACGATGATCTCATCAGCGGCAATAAAAGCATTGGTAGTGACAATACCAAGAGAAGGCGGACAGTCAATCAGGATATAGTCATAGTCTTTCCTGAACGGTTCAAGAAGATTGCTAAGCAACCGCTCTCTTGCCAACAGGTTGGTCAAGGCTATTTCCGCACTTGCCATTTCAAGGGAAGAAGGGACAAGGTCAAGATTCTCCCTGATATGCTTCACTGGCAAAGGGACACCGTTTACCAGTGAGTCAAAAATACTGGTTTCAATTTCATTCTCATTCGGAATGAAATACAGTGTAAGGTTTGCCTGTCCGTCAAGGTCTATAAGCAGGACTTTCTTGCCCTTCATTGCCATACAAGCCCCGATAGAGGCTGTAGAAGTTGTCTTTGATACGCCACCTTTATGGTTGGCGAAAGTGATGATTTTCTGTGCCATACTATTTGTTTTTATGTTTATATGTTTCAATGTATTCTTGTATTCCTGTTTACACGTGTACTTGTCTACATGTATCAATGTATACAAAGGTAAGTGTATGATATACAAATACCTTTCAACGTCTCCTGACAGTTGAAAGGTGTCAGGGAAAGTGTTACGTTATCATAGAAAACGTACTTCCTAAAGCGGGGCACAAGGCTTTCTCATGCCCCAGTGGTTATACTTATTCGAATGTGAAAGGATGGATGTAGAAATAGGTCTCTTCGCTCTCGTATCCATAGCTATTGATAAAGTCCACCATTTCTTTCTCACTACGGTCTCCCTGTCCGATACCGGTCTTTGATGTCCATTCCTTGATGGCATCCCCAATAGTGTCAAAAACATCCTCACACGCATCCTCAAAAGGTTTGCCGTATGAACTCACACAACATTCTTCAGGAAAGAAATCACCCTTGTCGTGGGTATAAAATAAATCGCAACCGCATTCACAGCATCTATATGAAATGCTCAATTCATCACCCAATATCCGGTTTATCTCAAAGAATAGTTCGTTACAGGCATCCCATGCGGTTTCTGTCTCAAACGAAAGAAGGTAATAATCGTTCTCATCGTCTTCCTCATACTCAGCCCAATAAATGTGTCCTCTGACGCTGATTTGCTTCTTCTCATAGTCAATGCCGTAATGCTCGGCGAGCTTGAGCAGCCATATATCCTTGCTGTTCACTTCCATGCTCTGTAAGGTTGTCCACAAATTATTTACTGCCTCACGTGTCCCAGTGACCTTATAGGTCGTTGTTGCTAAATTTGCCATATCATTGAATTTTAAATATTACCACTCCGTATAATAACTCTGGTCGTTGTTTTCGCATTCCTCAGCCCATTCTTCATCGGTGAAGTCACTGTGCAGACATTCATCACTGCAATAGTAGGCTACTCCCATGTCAGCACAATATCCGGCACGCATCAGCTTGCCACACTCTGAGCATCTTCTGCAAGCCTTGTCGGTATCCCACCAAAAGTCAGTGAAAGACTCGGCTATAACATCCTCACTGGTGTTCTTGTCCCACTTGTCAAGGTAGAACTCCGCAAACTTGTTCAACTCCGGCTCTGTGTAGAGCATCTTTTCAGTACCGCTAACTGCCTTGGTCAGTCGGCTCAGGATTGATTGGATTGTCGTCATAATATCATCTGTTTTTTCTTCCCTCTCGTAGATCAACTACTTCGGGAACACATATAAATTTTGTTGCACCAAGAAGGTGTCGGGGCTGTCTCTGCAAGGTTTTGCACCTAAATACTACCCATAGGTGTGGAGATTTTGCGGCAAAGCGAAGCCATGACCTTGCAGAAGACAAGACCGGACATTTACCTTCGCAACGGAATTTATGCCAGTTCCCAGAAGTCAGTGTATGAGGAACGAATCTCGGCAAGGAGAAGTATAAGCATAATAAAAGCGACCCGAAGGCCGCTCTATTGGAGAGAGGAAAGGCTTTACTTGCCCTTCCTGGAGTTTTTCTCCTGAGCTGCAGGAGTTTCCTCCTTTTCAACAGCTTCATAGAACCTGGTGGCTACAAATGCCACTCTGTTGTGCTTGACACCGTCAGCATCCTGCCATTCCTCCGGCTTGAAATAGCCTTCAACCGTGAGAAGTGCTCCTTTGACAAGGCGGTCAAAGGATGTTGTATTCTCATTCTTGCGCCATGCCTCGACGTTTATGAAAGCGGAAGTGCGGGTTGTTTCCTCGCCTGATTTCTCAGTGCGGCTGATTGCCAAAGGGAAACGTGCAACGCTTGCGGTTGAGAACTGATGGATGCTTGCATCCTTACCTACAAAACCAGAAACTACGAAAGAATTTTCCATTTTCTTCATGACATTGAAATTTTAGAAGTGAAACATTTATTTTTTACGTTGCTATCAAAGTTGGCAAGGATAGCAGTCAGGCAAGTAATTACCGGATTATTTCACCGTCAGGCGGGAAAAGTTTTCCGATAAGCGGCAGCAGGAAAAGTTTTTGAAAAAATTCAGGGAATAAGACTCTGGTACTTGCAGTATGCGCCTTGCACTAACTTCGCAACAGGAAAAAGTAAGTGTCACGGCTTCGTCCAAAATGAGATGTGAAGGGAATGGCCTGATATTCTTGTGTCTGGTCATGGTAAAGGGTGCTTCCATATTCAGACTCGACAGGTTTCACATATCCATGGCAAACAATCCGGACATGATAAGAGCGATAACTCCCATACTTCACCATGAACCAGGCATGGCATAGTAAGAGAAATACAGAACTCCACACTTGCATCAAAAGGTCTGAACACGAAAGCTATTCAAAGGGAATGGAAGCCAGAGGTGAAGCACAACAAGGCTGACGATACTCTTATGAGTTATGAAAAGGAACAACACAGCAAGGAGAAAAAGAAGGGCAAAGCAGCAATCGGATCATAAGCGGACTTCGGTCATACTCCGGCTCCTTGCAAGTATAAAGTTTAGATTTACCATGTATAATACATGTTTTAAACTCAATTGACTTGATTGATTTAAGTATACAACAGGATATGTCTATGAGTTTAGTAGAACTCATATATGTATATATGCCCCATTAAACTTACTCCAAATAAATCAGCCTGTACAAATATTACTCTTTCCTTACTGAAATTAAAGCTGATTTTACCATACCAATTCAAATGACTCGTCTGCTATTTAAATACATAAAGTATTAAAATACAAAATAAACCCACTATCTTACTAAGACAAATCTGATGCGGATCTAATATATCTTTATACAACAATAATAAAATTCTAATAAGAGAATCATTGTTATTGAAAATTCCTGGTACTCATTAATATTTAGTAAGTACTAAGGAAACATATATATTATTTATTAATCAACTAAAAACATTATTTTATGGCACTTACATGTACTAATGTAACATTGAGAAAAAGAGTTATTAGTAATGGTCGAATTTCTCTTTACCTAGACTATTATCCTGCTATTCGTAATCCAAATACAATGAAAATGAGTCGCAGAGAATATCTTGGTATTTACATCTATGCCAATCCCAAAAATGAGATTGAACGAAATTTCAACAATGACATGCTGGACAAAGCAGAAGCAATACGTTGCATAAGAGTTCAATCAATCGTAAACGAAGAATTTGGATTTCTAGACAAAAACAAGATGAAGGCTGACTTTTTAGCTTACTTCCGCGAAAAGGCAAAGTTGAAGTATCACAAATGGGTATGTGTTTATCTGCATTTCAAAAAGTTTGTAAATGGTTATTGTACATTCGGAGATGTAACTATAGAGCTTTGTCAGAATTTTAGATCGTACCTACTTGATTGCAAACAAATTCGTCATCCTCATTTGAACATTTCAAGAAATTCAGCAGCTGGCTATTTTTCGACATTTCGCGCATTACTAAAAATTGCTTATCAAGAAAAAATGATACGTGAGAACTTGAATGATTTCATTGAAAAAATTGAATGGAAAGAGGTCAAGAAGCAATATCTGACATTAGCTGAAGTAAAAAAACTAGCTGCTACACCATGCAAGATTCCGGTACTCAAACAAGCCTCATTATTCTCGTGTATGACTGGCCTCCGGATAAGCGACATCTTACAGCTGAAATGGGAAGATATAGAAATTGGTCCTGACAATGGCTATAACATCAGAATTTGTACAGAAAAAACTGAAACGGAAGCAACTCTCCCAATCAGCAGCGAAGCATTGGAACTATGTGGCATTCCTGCTTCAGGTCGCATATTTAAAGGACTAACCAGAGCCATGACGAATCAACCTCTCAAACAATGGATTTCGGAAGCCGGAATCAAAAAACACATAACCTTCCACTGCTTCAGGCACTCATACGCAGTCATACAAATATCTTTAGGCACAGACATCTATACGATTTCAAAAATGCTTACACATAAGAATGTTACGACCACACAAATTTATGCAGATTTGGTCAATTCCAAGAAACGTGAAACAGCAAACAAAATCTCTTTAAAAGAATAAAACTATCGTTTTAAATCATTATAAATTCGTATTATCCGTCAATCACAACAAATCAAATTGATTACATAACAATCCGTGTTTGACCTTTATACTAAATTCAATCATCTTAAAAAAATAAATACAATGAGAAAAGAACCTATCACTTTTGACAATCTTCCACAAGCAGTAAGCTACTTAACGGAACAAGTAGAGAAAATTTACCAGTTACTAATGACTATGCAGCCACAAAAAGATGACCCTAAACATAAATTAGTAGACATTGATAAAGCCTGTCAGATAGTCCAAAAGGCAAAGCCTACAATTTATAGACTAGTTCGCACAGGCCTTATTCCGGTTTACAAACGAGGTAAGAAGCTATATTTCTATGAAGACGAACTACTTAAATGGATAGAGACTGGAAAGAAACAAAATCAGCCTCTTACTTATCAAGAACAGTCCGAACAAATACTTCGAGGTATCAGACATAAACCTAAAAATGGATTTAATATATGATGTGTATATTTACGAACGTAAGTCATTGTAAAATATGTTCACTATTTTCTTTACTGGAAAGCATATTTAGTACAAAAATCATAAAGTGAAATTTATGATTTTTGAATATTTCCCTGTACAAAGATACCACACCCATAAATATTTGTGGTATTTTTGTACAGATTCAGATGACAAGCAATGAAGAAACTTAATTCATACATATCATCTGCTGACATGAAGGAAAAAGGACGTGCTGCTTATTACAAAATGTTGGAAAGTGTACGCCAAGGCGAACTGATACAGATTCGATGAGGGTTGTATGCCAACATTGACCAACTTTCAAACAGCATGATTGACATAGAAGCGATTATACCAGGTGGAATCCTTTGCTCCAGGTCTGCATGGAGCATACACCAGCTTACGACTACTATGCCTCAAGCCTATCATATAGCCATAAAAAGGGACCGAAAAGTAGTAAAACCTTCATTTCCTTCAATAGAGCTTCACCACTATACAGCTTCTATACTGGAGATTGGTGTAAGCAAAATGTTTTTGGAGGGTTACAATATCAGGATCTACGACATAGAACGATGCGTATGTGATGCCATTAAGTTTAGGAATAAGATAGGTATGGATGTATGCTCAGAAATCATAGATAACTATCTTGTACGACCAGAACGAAATATAAGTAAATTATTGGATTATGCCAAACAACTTCGAGTGGGCACAATCCTTGAGGATTATTTGCAAGTTAAACTATGAGTGAGGAACAAAATAAAAATTACGGAAAATCAATCTGTACAAAGATTTACCTTACTCAGAAGTTGTAGCATTCATTCTGCAAATGCTTCTCCCGTATTGGAAAAACATACCACATGAATAATATAGACTATAACATATATGAATTTCCGGAATGCAAGTCCATCATCATTTCTGGAGATATTCACGGAGATTTCAATTTTCTCGTGAACAAAATGTGCATGCAATATAAGATGGAAAATACGCTTCTCATTGTAGCTGGAGACTGCGGATTTGGTTTTGAAAACAGAGGCTATTATGAAAATATTGTCAAGAAGAACGCCAAGCGTATGAATGAGGCGAACAACTGGATTTTTTTCGTCAGAGGTAATCACGACAATCCTGCCTATTTCGACGGTTGTACGTTCAAGTATAAAAGGTTTATTGCCATTCCAGACTATTCCATCGTAAAAGCGTGTGGACACACATTACTCTGCATTGGAGGAGCAATATCCATTGACCGCTCATACAGAATTAACGCATGGGAACAACTACAGAAGAAGTGCCATAAATCATCTCAAGATTTAAGTAAAGGAATTTATGAAAGGAACTATTATTGGCCAAATGAAAAGCCTGTTTTCAATGTTGAATTGCTAAAAAGAATAATGGTAGAACAGATTATCGACACTGTTATAACTCATACTTCACCGTCATTCTGTGAATTACAAAATAAGAACGGGCTTTACAGATGGGCCAACGATGATACACAACTGATAGTAGATGTTCAGCAAGAACGGAATACCATGGATTCTATCTATCATATGCTCAAAGAGAACAAAAATATTACCCATTGGTGCTATGGACACTTTCACCAAAGTTGGCATAGCAACATTGATGGGATTCTATTTAAAATGCTTGACATTATGGAGTTCTACGAAATAAGATAATATTTTGCCTTATAGCAAAATAAGACTTCATATGCCAGGGCTTTCCAGAGTATTGGCTGCTACTTATTTTGTAGAATCACATACCTTTAGCGGTTATTTTGCCCTAAATATTTCGTCCATTATAAGCTTCAACCATATCCTAACCTTTCACCAGCCATTAAGAACCAGAGGATGTAATAATATCAACAGAGTTACCCCCTATATAGAAGTAGTAGCGTATTGCAGAATCATCACGATGCATATTTACGTCTTTTCTATATTCAATTTTACAATTCTTTTGCAGGTAATTTTTCTCTCCAAACATAAGTTCCTCCAGCTGTGATGAATGATATGTCATAGATTCAACAGACCTTCCAAAAATCTGTGTGGCTATATTTTCTAGATTATCTTTGTCACTGTTTTTATTGACATACCAAAAGTTCTGCGGGGCTTTGCATGAATTATCAGGATAAAGGACTACCAGACAGTCCTTTGCTCGGCTGGTGGCAACGTTCATAAGATAGAACTTATTAATCATAATGCCATTAGCTGGATTCATGTTAGCGTTAGGGGGATTGAGAACAAGAATCACTACATCGAACTCATCGCCTTGGAATTGATGAACGGTATTTACTTCTACTTCCAATCCACAGTTTCGGGATAATCCATCTTTTTCAATTATTTCTTTCAATAGTAGTTTCTGACCGACATAGGGAGTTATGATTCCAACTTTAAGTCCAGTATGATTTTCTTCTTCTCTGTATTTTGCAAACAGATGCCGCAAAAACTCAACAACAATAAGAGCGGAGTATATGTTATAGTTGCTTCCTCGGAGTTTCTCAAGATCGGTTATATATGGTGTAGGTTCTGGAGCATTCCAATGATGTTCCGTTATTGGGAATCTTACAAAAGATAAAGGCTGTTGAAAAATAGGTAATGCTCCTTTAGGAATGTCCATATTGCAATGGTCATTCCTCTGAGGCTCTATTTGATCGTTATATGCGAATCTGCCAGTGAGAAGTGCCAATGATTTCACACTACGGTATTGTTTACGTAATAGTGTAATCTTAATTTTATCTTTTACAGGTTCACTGAGTTTTGAAACATCATCAGAAAATTCTTTAAGACCAATAAACGAAAAGAAATTGAATTCGTCAAGATCCGCTTTCTCTAATATAAATGGATCCAAATTGGTAATCGCCGGCAATTGTAACGGGTCGCCAGCAATGAGAAAGCGACATTTAGAATTATTTTCCTTTCCTTTAATCAAAGTAAAAAGCACATAATCAAGTGTCACCATGGAAGCTTCATCTATAATTATTATATCCCAAGGATGGTCATGAATATGCGTTAATGGATCAGAGAAATAATGAACGGTACAAGCGATAATGTTAGCCCCTTCCTCATTGCAAGAATTAGTAACTTCAAGCCCTTGTGAAATGATTTGTTCAACGAGCTCCTTATTGCATGAGCTCGTTGTATTGACAGCTCTGAGAATATCGCATCCGGCGTTTTTTATTTTCATCGCAACCACGTCGGATGAATGATTTGTGGGAGTTAAAATCAGCACTTGTGCATCATGATTATTGTTCTGTTCCTCATTTACCCTTTGGGCGATATATGTTGTTTTTCCCGTACCGGGAGGTCCGAACAGAACTTCTATATTCTCTGAAAGAATTGAACGCAAATCGGCGTCATGATCAATTTTTATAGACTCTATGGCACTTTTAAGTCGGTTTATAAGAATTTCAATGTCGTCCTTTTTATTAGCTTCAACATATTTCATTCGAAGATTCAGAATCTCATTCAGCCAATCAAGAGTGAATGGCCGTATAGTCTCAAGCTTTTCTTTCTGTTCCTGGATTTCTTTCTCAAGTTGAAAGCCTTCCAATACATTTTTCTCCTTTAGATAGTCGATAAGTCTGTCAACTTGTTCCGAAGAAACTACGCCGGACGAGGAAAGGAGTTCTCCGATTCTTCCCAATTCATCACTCGGAATCTCCTCAACGGGCAGTCCAAGTATCTTGCGCAATTCTTTGGGAGCACAATTTACCCATGAGGCTTCGCGAAGATTAGTAAAAAATAGAGGCTCAACTTTTTGAGAATATTCCCGATTCCTGTTAACCGACTCATAACGACACCCACCTAGGTTATCTATTGCGTTGATTTTTGCTAAAATGATTTCTGAGGCTTTTGAAGGATTCTTGATGGCATTGTTGTTAATAAAATATTCCAACCCTTCAACAGAGTATTCCTCAAATGATTCATAATAGATATTCTGCTGATTGTAATAGGCCGGGCGCTGTGCACCTTGTGGAATTCGGTTGATATTAGCGGCACTTATTGGGATTGTGCTTTTCACAATGGCAGGTTCTGAGGTCTTTTTTGAACTCTTTACCATCTTTTCAATTTCGCTAATCTCTTCAGAGCTCAGATACTGTTCTAAAGATGAACTTTCAAAGAATACGAATTCAGGATTGCCTTCAAAGAAAAAGCCGTTAATTTCATTGTGGATTTTAACCTTGTCCAAAATAAAGAAAGCAAAAGAGCCATCCTTCAGAATAGGACAAATACTTCTGGACTCAAAAGATTTTCTATGTTTTTCTCCAAGCGACTCATTATAAATCTTTGCAAATGCAGCTATGGATTTAAGTCTGGAAACTATATCATAGCTTTCGTCTAAGGCTTGGGGTAGATACACGCTTTCAGCCATAGTCAGCAAAGAGACTTTGGTCAGGCCTATTCCACGGAAAAAGCTCTTGCAGCCTTCATTTTGTAGCAAGAGAGGCGCCACAAATGAAATATTCTTTGCTTCGTTAATACGACTCTCATCCTCCTCTGGTATGTGTATATTAGCATCTGCCTGTCCTTTGATGAATGGAGCTTTGAATGTACCGTCTGCTGTAAGGATTATCTCCTTGTAACGAAGGTCATCCCACAGCTTTTCAACTTCAAGCAATTTTGGATACCATGACAATAACCATGATTCGTCTCGATTAGCTAGAAAGCTACCTGTTATTTTTGAAAGAATCCTTTGGTTTGTCATACGCTCGAGGCCTAATTCTTTAGCTATTTTTGCATCGTTTTTATGGCGCATCTTAAGTGTTGTTAAGACCCAGCCATAGTTTTCATTAAAAAGCTCGCTTAGAATATCCGAAGGATAGAGTTCCGGAAGATATTCAGCGTCCAATAGCACACCTTCAGACACTTTCAGATAGGATTTGCGTTGTTGACACCACAGCATCCTACCATTGCGGATTGCGGCTATAACATTCTCCGGAAACTTCCTTAAATCGAGGGAAGCGGAGGTGCCGGAAAAGTCGTCTACATCCTGAGTGTTTATAAAGGACGTGATGTTGTCGTCAATCCAAGGATTCTCTTCAGCTTCTCCTATTTGGCAAATCTCCTCAAGGGATTCCGACAGGATAACGGATAGCAGTTCTATCATTCTGGTATTATGCTCATTGTCAACTTCAATACTCTCTCGGTTGTTGGAAATCTGGAATGGAGCATGGAGAATCGCAGGAATAGGGCATTTGTCGGCCGTAGGCATATAGCAATACAGATGGCTGGAATAGTTGTCGTCGATACGATGTTTTTCATCATCCACATGATATACGACGGCAGCCTTTAGCTCAGACCCTTTCTCGATTGCACGTTCGAATTTCCAATAATGATCCTCTATCTTCTCTTCGCCTTTAATAGTCTCATACCGCAAATCCAATCCTGAGCCAAATACTCCAGATGTTACCAAAGAATACCTGCCATTGGATTCTTCTGCATTCCATTCAATCTCTGAGAGGGAATTGAGAAAGAGAAGCGGCTTCACATCTGCCAAACGCTTCAGTGTACTTAAAATCTCGTCAAATGCAACAGCTCGGCTATCCTTATTGAAAGGAGTCAGGAATAAAGTTTCGCCATGTTTCCTTTGCGGATGGTCATGTTCTATCAATTCTGGTAGAATGTAATCCTCTATGGAAAACCTGACACCATCATCATAGATTTCCGGTTTTGTGGTGTATTGGAACACCGACTTGAAGCCAATACCAAATTTACCAATGCGGATGTTATTATCTTTTCTACCTCGTTTTGCACTGAAAGCGATGGAGACTATTGAGTTTATATCTCCAAGACGGCCTTCCTTCTGATCCGTTTCGTGAGTCTCGGGATTGGTAATTGTAAAATGCCTTGGTGCGTTGTGCACGAAAATCAGCGAATCCCTACTCAAGATAAAACGAACCATGGTAGCGCCTTGGTCATCAGCATTTTGAAGTAACTCATACACAAAATGTGCTTTGTCTTTATAAAGATTCTGGGCGATTTCCAACGCTCCACGATACATAGGATTCTTGAAGATTGTCCAGGCCTCCCGACATTGTTTACTGAGTATCTCGAAATATAATTTCTCCTCTTTATTCATAACATCTCCTTGATTTTTCTGATAACGTCATCCACCTCTTCGGTCATTATTGCGCCATTTTCATGATCGCAAGTCGTGAAAAGATTTTCTCCAAGGGTATAGCCTATTTCCTCGTAGAATTTCAGCTTACGTTCCCATGAAGCCTTGTATTCCGGAACGCCAAGCATTCCCAGATGTTCCCAGATGATTCTAGTTCCCCATGGAGTTTCAAAGGTAAAGTCGGGAATGCATTGGTGGCTATTTTCTTTCAGTAGTCGTTCGTACTCAAATTCCACCCCGGCATTAACCAATTGGTTTACAATTACAACTTCTGACTTACTACGCACAAACAGACCTTTCTTGGCTGTTCCATGAATCAGCCCCTCAACATAAGGAATATTAAGACGCTCGTCTCGAACGGAATAGTCAAACAGATTGGTATTTCGTCGTGCCAGTACTGAGGCTTGTGGTTTAGTAAATTCTCTCAACCAGCCAATAGACTCTTGAACAAGCAGGACAACACGATCCTTTGCTCTGGTAAGAGCAGTATATATCAACTCACGACTTAAAATACGGCCGGTTTTGGGCAATACAACAAAAACCGTTTCAAAATCGCTGCCTTGGCTTTTATGAATTGTAATAGCGTATGCAAGCTCTATAGCAGCATCCGGGTCTTCTCCCTTTGCTCCCTTGAATCCGAAGGTCTCATGAGGTATGCCTACATACATAACATTGATATTTCCTTTGTATATAGACTTGACAAACCCTATCTGACCATTGGCTAGAGGATATTTTTCTTTTGATGGATAGGATTCTCGTAATATGTTCTGAAGTTGAATGACTTTATCATTCTTATATATTTTCTGTGTGCCGATTCCCAGATAATCTTCTTTGCGATTGCTATTATTTCCAATCCATGACTGAAGATAGGAATTCAGTTGATACGTACCCCATGCGGGATTTATCACTGGAGCAAGAATCTGAAGGTTTTCGAGTGACGCAGGGTCTGACTCAAGCGACTTTAGGTCACTAAAACCTAATTTTTGCCTCAAGGATTCTGGCAGTTCGACATCTGAACAAGCAAGTTCCTTGCAAATTGCATCCCTAAGGATTTGAGGCAGATCCTTTTCATCGTTCCAATAATAAACCGAAAGATCGCCATCGAGATTATTGTTTTCGATTTTTTCGAATATTTCATCCGCAAATTTCTCCGGTTTGTTTCCACTGAACCAGGAGGCCAAGGTCAAAACATCCGAATCTCCACTGGCTATTGTGCGCACAACGGTGCGGAGATAGGTAATGGCAGATTTCAGATTGGCGTCTGTGTCATCACGGTTAAGATAATGGCATAAATCCGAAAATGGTCTGCCCGGACCTATCGGTGGTAGCTGATAGGGGTCTCCAATAAGTATTATTCGCTTTATGGACGTCATGTCAAGTGACTTAATAAGCGTATAAAGCATGTCGGTAGTCAGCATCGAACATTCATCAACGATTATATTCTTAGCTTTTGAGTATTTGCGCGAGTTTTCAGTCAGACAAGGTTTCATGTTTTCAAAATCGAAGGCCCCGAGACTGGTAAGAAACTGAGCTATGGTTTTTGAACTCACATTTTCGGCCATATTACTGAGCCTGACTCTTGCCTTTCCTGTGGGTGCCAGCAATAGAACGCCTTCTGCTTTTATTTTTTCCGAACTGAGAAAAGATCTTACTACGGTAGTCTTACCGGTACCTGCGCCCCCAGTGAGTACTGAAAGGAGCTTTTTGTCCATCATTTCAAGAGCCTTGGCTTGCTGTTCTGTGGCCTCTTGACTGCGTTTGTTTGTTGGATCATAATTCTTGTCCGATTTAGCGATGGATAGCCAGTCTTCACACGTAGGACTATTAACATTTCTCTTTGCTCTTTCTCGTAGTACTGTCCGAAGAAATTTCTCCATTTGATGATATTCCTTTAGTTGGATAGCAGTAGGGTTCTCATCAGGAACATATTCAAAGGATATTTCAAAGAACCGGCGATGTGTGAGAAGTATGTTTTTCGGGAGGAGAGCTTTATCTTCTTCCGCCATTATGTCGCGCAGATAGTCCTCCATCTCTTTTATTGACACAAGGGTGTCGCCGTCTGTAAGAACAGAATAAAGCCTTTCAATGACTAACGATCTGAGGCGTCGAGTATCCAGAATTGATTCCGCTGCAAACGGAGGCATTGGGACATTATCACCCTGAATTGTCGGGTCGGCGAAGACTCCAAGATCAATTGTACGTGTTGAAACTTCTTCTATAGAATTTCGGACGCACCATTCACTGATGAGGTATGGATTGTTTAGTATATCGTCTTTTTCATCATCTATGAAATGTTTAATGACATAGGATTCAAGTTCAAATCTAGATAATGTTATAAGGCGCTCGCGTGCATTGCTAGTTTGACCTTCCCAACTTATTCTGTACGTAGGAAGAAGCGGGTTGTAAACAGCGCCATCAATTTTGATTTCCCTATTTAGCAACTTTTTAAAATACTCCCATGGATTGTCTTTCGGTCCACATCCTTTTTTTCGCAGGTCGCTTTCGATCAGATTGCCATAATCAAATCCCAGCGCTTTAAGTGCTGAAGCGAACGACGGGAAAGGTGTGATTTGTTTCTTGACATGCTCAATACGGTCATTAATCCACCTGAGTTGACATTGCCAGTCCTCGATTGAGCGGACCAGGCCATGTCGGATTACTGCTTCCAACGAACGACGGGCAGCTTCAAGAATCAATAACATTGAATGATTGCTTATAAAATCGCAACCATATGACAGCTCATCAAAAATCTTTCCGCTACTGTCAAATTTATCCAACGATAATTTGATCTCATCAAGAGCCTGTATTTTTGTCAAACCTTTCTTTTGGAATATGTTCTCATCCAACTCCAGATATTCTTTATATGGGAGAATGAATCCGAGAGATTTTTTTAGGTCCGGACGAATAGAATGAGAGAACATTATCTCCCATAAGGGATAGGTATAGTCGGCAGTCGTCTCGTAGTTTTGAACGCCGTAATTTTTTACTATGTCTCCCATTCCCACAATCATTCGTGAACCTTCATCATCAATTGGATTGCCTTTCTTACAATAAAAGACGCACATCGATTCCTCGGTTATCTCTGAGCTGAACCAATTAAGTACATCATACAATCGTTCCTTGTTATAAACCCAAGCCGAATCAAAAGGTGCACTTTCGGCAGGATAGAATTCCGGATGCTCCTTGCTGAGCTCTTCCTGTGCATCCATATTCAAGTAACGGAATGGTATTCCGAGTGCTGAATAAGGTGGTATAGTTACTGTTGTAGGTAATAACTTTGAATGTGGATTTTTGGGATTCCAAGCATAGATATGAACGAATTCACGCTCATAAGCCTTGCGATTCATGAATCCCCCATTTTCTCCTGCACAAGCAGGACGTTCTTTTGTAGGTAACTGAGACCAGTCAGTTCCACACGGCAATTGCTCACAATCTATTTCTGAGTTGACAATATTAGGTAATTGTTTACAGAAAGTATTGCAACAAGGATTTACACATAAATGCGAATTCCAGCCATTGTCGTGCCAAGGTACTCGAACAGATATATGTTTCATTTTTGAATTATTTTACAAGGTTAAATTATTGTTATGCAAAATCATTATACATCTATAAATCATCTAACTGAAACTACTCCATCTTACATCGCTCATCCAGCACACCTGCAAACATATCCATTTCTCTTTCGGAAATATCCAAGCGGGCTACCAATTCTCGCCATTTTTTTACTGCTTCAACGACTTCTAAGACAATATTTTCAGCAGTTTTGCGATTGAGCATATAATCCTCACAACCATCAAGCAATATGCTCAGATCCGCTTTATTGGAATCTGTGGATATAAGCAAACTCTGATATTCGTTTACGGTAGGATTCATGTCATATGCCGGTGACAGAGTCCATCCCTTGACAGTCAGAAGGAAACCATGATTACGGAAATGATCATCTGTGTTACCGATACAAATGTTGAATGCCACCCTACGATACAGCTCTTTCAGATTATCTTCCACATTGGTACAATTTTGAATGATAAAATCAACAATATCCAAATAACCATTACCTGTATTGGCATTAGCTCCATCATTCAACCCCAAAAGTGTCATGGCTGAAGCAAAGTGTATACGTTTACCATCTTCTCGTCTATCAAATCGTCGGGAAAGCAAAGTATGATATTTATCATTTGTGGAGATTACTCTTGTTTCCGCAGCATTGATCCCAGCTTTTTTTGCCAAAAGATGCGAAAAATGTTCCCAAAGACCTGCATCATAATCATCCTTACGGGACGGAAACTTTGCTATACAAAGATTCTTGTTTTCATCAAGCACACTTGCTTTTGGACGTGCTCCACCAAGAGAGGAGCCCGGCTGCACCAACTGTGCAATCCATCGCATTTCAGGAAGTTGGTCCTCTTCTTCGCTTTTCTCTATTTCAGAACTGGCTGCAATCAACTCACGTATGTCTGTCAATGGAGGAATGCGCAAGGTTTCGCTTGCATTAATATAGTCTCCATCCATGGATTCTTTGAAACGGAAACCTCCCATACGAGAAAAGTCTTCAATTCCTATAAGATAGTCAAACGAAGAAAGCCTACGCACCGGGCGTTTTTCATCCTTTGCCAAAATCTGCTCTCTACGATTTATCAATGTACGTCCCCACCTGTCTGGAAGAGCATCAGAAAAGCATCCGAAAATATCCTTATCAGGAGCCGTGTACTGCTGACCTGGATAATTATTCAAATCATCACTAAGAAACAGACTACCATAATCCTTTAACCACTCATTACTATAACAAAATCCATAGCTATCAGAACCTCGAAGTGATTCGTAACTTAACTCTCCAACGAGCCTTGGTTCTTTCAGCCAATCGAAATCGGCAAATACATAAAGTTTCTTCATCGCTTATTCTTTTTTGGATGCTCTTTCTCGTTTCTTAAGACTCAAATCCTGCAAGGCCTTTCCCATTGTATCTTCTTTTGCAAGCAGCAGAATATCATCATCCAGCTGAAGTGCATAAAGCACCCTTAGATAAATACCAATTGCCACAGTCGGTGTGCCTTTCTCTATACGTGAAACCGTCAGAGGCGAACAGGTGGCACGTTCAGCTACCTGAGCGACACTGAGATTCCTGCGAAGTCTAGCCAGCTTGATCTGCTCACCAACTATCTGCATCTTCTGCTCTAATTTTCTTGGCAACTTTGTGCCCATTGTTGTTTTTACCATACCTCAACCTATCATATAATATGCAAATATAACAATTTATCATTATTTTATGATATGTTGATAGATATTTTATCCAAAAAAATTCTACTTCGAATACTAATACTAAAAACATAATTACGGCGATATCATCAGCAAGGGGAAAAAGAAGAATAAAGCAAAGCTGTCCAAGAACGGATTTCGGTCCTACCCTGGCTTCACTTCGTTGTCAAGTCATAACGGGAAGGCATATTATCGAATAGTTCATCGTCTTAAGAATTTTAAAAGTGTCGAAATTGAATCAGCCTTTTTGCCTACATTAATATAATCTTCAAATATGGTTGCGTCCATATTATAGAACTCATCCATATCCATACGAATATCCTGCTCAAGATATATCTCTACATCCTTCATATAACGAAGAATGACTTTTGAGGAATTGGCAATCAAATCACACAAAGCTTTTTCCGGTGATGCAATAAGAAATGCATAGTCACCTTTATTCATACTCCTTACTCCTATCGGAAAAGCCTTTCTCGAAATATACTTGTAGTTATAACCGCCGACTGGAGTTTGAAAGCTTCGGGAATGTTTTACAGTCATTGATTGATTAACACATACAGCCTCAGGTATAAGTCCATAATATCGTAGTGCAGTAGACATTGAAATATACGAAGGAGTATAGATATGATTGGCAATCAACTCATTCGATAGAGTCTTTCCTGAATGTTCTGGGTTAATCACATAAAGTCCTCGCTTCAGCCTGATGATAACCCCTTGTTTTTCGAGCCAGATTACTTTCTTATTAGCAGACTTCAGTTCCGGATATAACGATTCAATGATTGAAGTCGTTACTGGAATGTTTCCTATTTCACTTAATTGTCTATCCATACTGCAATATAGCAATAATTTGAACAATAAAAGAAACAACACTTCTTTTCCTGTTCAAAATATTACTACTAAGGCAATCCTAAAAAAATAGCGACCGCCGTCACATAATGCTTACCCCATAAGTAAATTATTACCTAAACTGTCTCAAAATTCACCGATTGTAAAAACCTCATAACACTGAAATTTGATTCTTGTATCATAGATAAGACACTCAAAACTCACAAACTTGTTCTTAATTGCAAACCCCATCTACGATATCTCCCAGATGGAGAGACATAGCAAGAATTTTATAACGCGATGCCCAAACTGAATTACAACCAGCAAGTCCAACATCATCTTTAAGTATATAAGAACAAAAGCATTCTTTTCCTCTATTTTTGAACAGCGAAGCAAACGAAGTCGTCATTGTTCCCAATGCAGTTTATAGAAATTTTACACATTTGGTAGAAAGCCCATAAGTTAAATCATTTTTTAGTCTGCAAGTATTTCATTGACCCATTTATCTTTCTCAGGGTTCACTATATTTTCTGGATTTTTTCATAAAAGTACATGATTATAGGTTAGGAATTGCACCGAATTTACCGAACCTGTATGCTTTTTGGAGAGAACTAATCCTATTCAATCCCTTGAAATCGGTTAGAGGATACAATACACTTGAACCATCTGGATTTTTTTCTGTAAACCAGACATTATCTTTTCTAAGAAAATTTTCCTCTCCTAACAGTCCGTCATAATGCGTAGTGACCAACAACTGGGCCTGTTCTGATTCTTTCAGAAAACATTCAATGATATGTTCTATCAATTTCGGATGAAGAGAAAATTCGATATTGTCAACAGCAAGAAAAGCATCTTTTTCAAGAATTTTTTGTACTTGAGCTGCCAAGCTAAATGTTCGGACTGTACCGTCCGACTCAAGTAGCTCAGGAAACTCATAACAATCATTATTCCCATCTTCAGATAAAACTCTATGCTGATACATGGTATAATTAATCGGTCCCTTTTGCGTTTCCTGTTCTTTAGAAGTAATATTTGAAATGTTGAAATCTGCTTTCTGAAGATACCTCAAAATATAATCTTTTGCAGACTCATTCTTGATTGATTCTTCAGCATAACGATTTAAAGTTGATACTGATACAATAGCTGGCATAACCTGATTGGTCAAATACTGAAAAACCGTCTCTAGTTCCGCAATATGTGTATTCACCTGCATATAGGCCGAAAAAACTGACATGTTATGCAAACACTTCAATGTCATTGCTTCTTTAACAGCTTGCGATATTTTGATTTTCTGGCCAAATTTGATAACAGAAACATTATTCTCTGTATTTCTTTCAAAGATAGTAGCAGGTTGTTGACTTGGATAATAAATTAAACTTTCCTTAGCTACGTGCCATCTGTCTAAAGCTACTGAATAGACATAACGAACAGTTTTTTCCTTATTTTTCAAATAGAACGAAATCGAATATTCAGATAAGTGCCTCGAACTCGTTTTATTCAGGAGAAACGGAACTATTTGAATTTGTTCTGTCTTATTAAGTGGAGTATAAGTAATAAATGACTTGATAAAATCACAAACCTTGATAATATTACTCTTACCAGATGCATTAGCTCCATAAATTACAGCTATCTTCAATAATCTCACACCAGCACCAAAGTCAACAACATGATATGATTCCATATCCTTACTTCTATCTGCTTCAAAACTTAGTATAGCCTCGTCTCTAAATGAGAACATGTTCTTAAATCTAATCTCTGCTATCATATAAACTTGTTTTCTACAAATATATAACTAAATATCAATATTTACATATTAGATATAATTATTTGCACCTTTTATGCAAATATCGATAACTAACATTTGTTCTATTAAATTTATTATAAATCTAGGCTGTATAATCATTTAATCAAAATATCAATGCCACTAAATATCCGTCAGTATACTTGTCTAATTGTGAATTATAGGTATATAGCACTATGTAAAATGAGATAAACTTTACATAATAATATATTTCCACAAATAGCATATAGACAAGGTATATGGTATTCTCATGAATCATAAAGAGTAGAAAACTCAGCAAGGAGAAAAAGAAGGGTAAAGTAAACCTGTTAAAGAGCAGGGCTCGGTTTTACTCTTGCTTATTGCAAGTTTAAAGTTTAGATTTACCCCATGTATATATACATGTATTTTAAACTCAACTTACTTAAATGAAACCATACAGCAGAATAAGTTATTGAGTTTACAAGTTTAATAAAGCTCATATATGTACATATGCGTTAATAAACTTATTTATAAACTTCATCCATAAAGCAGGAAGGTGAACTCTTTTTTCTTTGCTGAAAAATTTCAAGTAGTATATTGACTTCTACCCAATGCAGGATGAACATTTCGTGCGTCTTTTCGAGGATTGACGAATCAGTTTGTACGTGAATGCCACTTTCTTCTTGCCGAATTTGTTGGCGGTGGAATCACGCCTAATGAAGTATTGAAAAATATATTCAATACTTTTTGGAGTTTTTGAAAGTATGAAGAAACTTTCATCATATTGAAAAATGAGCCATGACGATGTATTAATGCCCAAGATCCGTCATGGTGGCGTTCTATAAATATTATGATATTTTGCTGCTATTTCATGAAACACCTGATTTACAATGCATTGTATATCATGCAGCAACTCAGCAGCCATTGCTTCAATATCAAATAAAAGTTAAATACGTTAAAGTGGTCAAGTGAAAGAAAGTATACCATTTGAAAATATCGCTCTTGAACCGTTTAGAACGTAACTTACTGATAATCAGACATAGTTAAATACTGCATCGGCAAGTGTATACAAGATTGAAGCAAAGGGTAAAGACCTCTGTGAAGTGCAATTTTTTGGTAAATTCATTATGTGTTCCAATAATGAAGATACTCCTGTTCTTATAGAACCGGGAGAAACACGTTATTGGGTGCGAAAAATTAATCCTCTCAAAAAATGACGATACGAGTTTTCTTCAAAAACTAATCACGGAAATCCCAGCATTTCTTTACTTTCTTCAACACCGTCAACTAACTACGGACAAAAAAAGCAGAATGTAGTTCAGTCCGCAACAGATACTACCTCCCTATAGTTGAACTGTTAGAAGAAAAGAAGTATCAAGGTATTGTTTCATCTATACGTAAGCGTTTGACTACAATTGGACAGCAACTCGTAGCTCTTGCCAATACCATAGGTGTTAATAGCAAGAAAAAGATAGAGCTAAAGAAAGAGTTGGATATCATTGAGAAGGACATGAACACAAATTCCGTTGATGATCCGTCACTGGCTGAGCTTCTTTCCAACAACAAACAGTTGCTTGAACACGTCAAAGAACAGAAAATTTTCCCAGGAAGAAAGGAAGGCTTTAAGGGAAATAATCCTCAGCAAAGACAAACAAGTCCAAGAACAATAGGTGCTGTGCAGCAAAGTGATATTCTTAGTGAAGATCCAGAAGCAACTAAAAACGGTCTATCTTTGTATTTAGCAAGACTTAGTCAGGCATTCATTAATCAGGAGATAAAGAAGACTCCTATGAATGACAAACTGCTTGCTATAATTCAAGATGATGAACTCGTCAAACTAATGGAAATGCTTACAGTCATGCCTTCACGTAACAGAGATAATGCTTTTGATTTATCAATTGGTATTAGCAGTTATTTGTTTAGGTATCCTACTCTTTTCAATCACAAGGAAGAATTTACTGCAAAGCAAAAGCGAACACAGCAACGCTTAACTCAAGTGAATCAAAACAATATACAAGAAATAGTAAAGAAGTTATCATAACATGTCAAGATTCGAATCATCAAGATTTGTGCGTAACCCTCAGGTAATGCATGTGGACGTATTAAAGTCCGCATGCGATGCTTTGGGGTGGCAATACACCATCCACGATAACATACTAACAGTTTCAGATGCTAAGCAGAAATCTCGCCTATATGGTGAGTTTGCATTAAAGTTGAACCTTACAACAAATGAAGTCACTTACAACACGTATTATATGCCTCAATGCCACCCAAAAGGTATTAGAACTTCAAGAGCAATTCTACGCATTAAATGCCACATATGCAAAGAACTCATTAATTCAAGAGTTTAAGAAGAAAGGGTTTAATTACAAGGAGAATGAACATTTCACACCAAACTCAGAAGAAGTATATAGCTTCTATATGGTTGGACGCTCTAAAGATAAAAATGAGACGGAACCTGTTGCGCAAATAAAGTTCACCATCCTTAAAGATGGCACGATAGTAACAGATTCCGACTATTTGCCTAACGATGTCAATGAGCGTGCTCATGACGCAATGGATGTTTTGGAACAGCTGTTAGGAAACAAGCGTGTGATGACAAAGAAACCTATACCTGCGAAGTATGCAGGAAAGTTTAAGCCTCGCCGAGTAAATATTCAAACTATTGAACAGAAATAGCCATGGAATCAATTTATACAAAAATCAAGGATATGCTATCTGCATATTACCCCGTGTTTTATCTGAATAGTTTTGAATATGACAGGACAAAACAGAAAATAGAGGGAATTGCAGACCTTTTACGCACAGATAATAAGAAGGTGCGTATCTATACTTGGAATTGCGTAGAGGGCTTGATGGAGAAAACCCCAGAAGGCTCTTTGTATAAAGGAGAAGAATACGATGAGCCAGAAATGACTTTGAAGTATATCTATAAGAATGAGAATAGAGAAATTAAAGATATCTTTATTCTTGAAGATCTGAGCAATTACATTGAAGAGGACAAAATCAAGTATTACATCCGTAAGATAGCTGAGCATGCAAAATTCACGAACACTCATGCAATTATTTTGTCTGCTGTTTATAAGTTACCAACAAAACTGGAGAAATATGTAACTGTTCTTAATATACCTCTACCAGATAGAACAGACATGGAGCGAACCTTGGCTGTTGTAGAACGACAAACTAAGAAGAATCTTTCTGTTGAGATGAGAAACAAAATGGTAGATGCAGCATTAGGCATGACCTCGATGGAAGCAGACCTTGCATTTTGTTTAGCGGCTGTTAAAGATAGCCTTGGAGAAAATGCCCCCTATACAGTTTCAGCAGAAAAGGAGCAAATCATTCGCAAATCAGGCATCTTGGATTTCTTTCCCAAAAATGAAAGTTTGAAAGATGTTGGTGGTATGGATGTTCTGAAGGATTGGCTATTCAAACGCCAAATAGCTTATCAAAAGAGAGCAAGAGATTGGGGATTGCAAGAGCCTAAAGGTTTATTATTGCTTGGTGTCCCTGGTTGCGGCAAGAGTTTGACAGCAAAAAGTATAGCCTCTTTCTGGAATATGCCATTACTACGTTTGGATGTTGGCAAAGTATTCCAAGGATTAGTTGGAAGTAGCGAAGATAATATTAGGAAAGCAATAGCAACTGCAGAAGCAGTCGCGCCATGTGTGTTATGGATTGACGAAATAGAAAAAGGACTTAGCGGTATTCAATCAAGTGGATCTACTGATGGCGGTGTGACTTCGCGTATCTTTTCAACTATTCTGACATGGATGCAAGAAAAGACTTCTCCTGTTTTTGTCGTTGCTACAGCCAACAATATCAATCAACTTCCTCCAAAATTATTGCGCAAAGGGCGTTTTGATGAGATTTTTTTTGTTGATCTTCCATCAAAGGAGGAGCGCAAAAACATCTTTACCATTCATCTTAACAAGAAAGGTCAAAACCCGATAAAGAATAATTACCCTATGGAGTCTCTCGCCAATAATACTGAAGGTTTTAATGGTGCAGAAATTGAAGAGTGTATTAAAGAAGCGATGTTTGATGCTTATGTTGAAAATCCAGAGAATCCCCAACTTAAGACAACGCATCTAATGAATGCGATTTCAAAAACAGTGCCGTTGTCTACCACAATGAAAGAGCAGATATCTGCTTTGAGGCGATGGGCAAAAACCAGAGCTAAAAACGCCTCTATTGAATATACTCAAGAAGATATTTCTAAAACAGAAATTTATCTTACACGTCCAGAACTTGAATTAGAACGTTCATTCGATAACAAATAGAGCAACGGCGGTTATAGCATACAGAAATCACCTCTTCCCATTCCGAACAGAGAAGTTAAGGCTGTATGCGCTGATGATACTGCAATAGCCGGAGAGTAGGTTGCTGCCAAGGTCTGCGGCTGAGACTCACAGACCATGCGATGTGATTGAGTCTCATAGAAATGGTAAATTTAATTGAAGTAAAAATGAAAAATAAAAGCATTTTTATGTAGGTTAGAGAGTTCTTTTAAAAAAACTGTGTCAGCAAAACTTAATATTATTATATTCTACTGTTTGCTGACACAGTTTAATTTGCATCCTCTTTTTCTTCAATATCAAATCATAACTCAGATGTTATTTTAACGTGAGTTCGAAATAAAATCAAAAAATAGCAAGTTGTCCGTCATTGACAAAC
>OGGD01000051.1_pt1 | contig 100665 bp, 88 predicted proteins | sample 1571091 | NCBI WGS metagenome assembly OGGD01 (sample SAMEA2582073, study PRJEB24529) | metagenome | biome: Human gut stool | place: China | collected 2011
AAAGTCATGTATTATTCATATTACTTTACCCCTTTTTATAAAAAAATTGACTTTTTTAGAAACTTTTTAAAGATTAACCTTTAAAAATACAGAATCTTTATCGTCCTGCTTAATTCCTAAGTATCTTTTAGTTATCTCATAAGATGAATGGTTATAGATATCCATAAGAATTGCAGGTGGTGTTCCACATTTCCAAGCATAATACCCGAAGGTTTTACGCATTGAATGGCAGCTTATTCCGTTTTCAAGATTAAGAATATCAGCCGCGTGTTTGATAATACGGAATGCCTGCGAACGGCTTAATGCAGTATTATCGTATCTCCCTGGGAATATATACCCCTCCCCTGTTACGTTATCAAGGCTCTCCATATACCTAGATAACCCTTTTCTTGTGCTTTTGTTAATTGCTATCCGTGTCTCCTTACCAGTCTTTTTCTCGGTTGTTACGAGATGCTTCCTAAAATGTTTTTCCTTGATGTCATAGACATCTTTCCATCGTAATTCGAGCAAATCACTAATTCTTAATGCTGAATTTACCCCTAAACATATAAGGGCATAGTTTCTTAAGTTGGGCTCATTATCCAGATAAAATCTGCGAAATGCTTCCAGCTCATCAATATTTCTTATCGGTTGTGCTGTGCTCATATTTATACCTCCATTCACCATATAGCATACAACATTTGATGCAACATTTTGAAATAATTTGTTGCATCGTTTTTTATATAATGCTCGAATACGCAACAAAATATGAAATAAAAATATACAACAAAAAATGTGACTAAGCATTTACTTAATCACATTCTTCTATAAGTATATTAATCATATTCATATCAGTGTACTAAGCATCTGATATGATATTTTCCGACTTTGTTATAATATCCAGCAATTCTTGTGCAGCCTTTCAGTGCATATAAAGTTCCACAAAGAGCTTTTAAGATTAACACTTTGGTGTTCATTATATTATCTGTCATTAGTGTCTTTATTATCCGGCTGTATCTTTAATATAATTGACTCTGCCCTGTTTACCGAAGAACGTTCAACAAACAGCCATACATTATCAATTGTCAGCTTATCACCGGCTTTAGGTATTCTGTCAAGCTTTTCTGATATAAATCCACCAAGCGAGTCATTATCCTGTGAGTACAACTTAGTTCCAAGCTCACTATTAATGTCATCAAGCTTGCACGATGCATTAATTCGATATGTATTATCCCTTATCTTAGTCATATCGTCTTTCTCATCTGTATCATACTCATCTCTGATTTCACCAACAATTTCCTCAAGCAAATCCTCAGTTGTTATCATACCAGCTATCTGTCCGTATTCATCAAGAACAATTGCAATACTGTATCTGTTAAGCTGCATTTCTTTAAACAGCTCAGATGTATTCTTATGTTCGTATGTAAAAAATGGTTTTCTCATTATATCTCTTATATTAAAGGTTTCGTCTTTTTTATCACCGACTATCAAATCTTTAATATTAAGTATACCGATTACATTATCTGAATCATTCTCGTATATCGGTATTCTTGTATACATTGTACTTTTAAATAATGTAATTATATCTTCATAAGATGAATTAACATCTGCAACTGTCATATCAATTCTTGGAATCATAACGTCTTTAACGCTTGTATCTCCAAAGTCAAACAGGTTATCAATAATCTGTCTTTCATCTTTCTCGATAATTCCTTCTTCATGGCTTACCTTTACTATTGTACGAAGCTCTTCCTCAGTAATAGTTGAATTCTTATCATTAGATTTAATACCAAATATTCTTAATACTCCGCCAGCAAGATGATCAACTATAAATATCACTGGTGTCAATATAACCATAAGACCATATATAATTGGTGCATATAATAATGTAAGCTTAACAGAATAATATGTAGCAAGATTCTTTGGGGTTATTTCTCCGAATAAAAGAACGAAAAGTGTAAGAACACCAGTTGCTATTCCTGTCGCATAGCTTCCCCATACCTTTATTGTAAATGTAGTAACAAGTGCTGAGCAGGAAATATTAACAATGTTATTACCTATAAGTACGGCACTTAGCAGCTTTCCAGAATCATCTATAATCTTAGCAACTAAAGCTGCACGTTTGTTGCCCTCATCCATAAGCGAACGAATTTTCATCTTGCTTACAGTCATAAATGATGTCTCAGCTGACGAGAAAAATGCCGAAAGAAATAATAAAATAATAATAGTTATAAGTTGAATATAACTGTCCGTATCCAAGGAATTATTCCTCCATTCTTTTTATAAAATAATATTTATATACAACACTTTAATTTGTGTGTTATATTTTAATATATTACAGTATTAATAATACAGATGTCAAGTTGAATGAATATTATCAAATATATGGACATAAGCTTGTAAAGAATATATATAGATTGGAAATGCTGTATGAACAAATTAATTGGAATACTAAAGACCTTAATAGCGGGTTACATTATAACAATTGCTTTACTGATAATTATATCTATATGTATGTATAAAATGTCACTTAGCAATAACATAATAAGCATATGTATTACTGCCGCCTATGGTATCAGCACATTTGCCGGTGGACTTATATTAGGACACATAAGAAAATGCAACCGTCTTATATGGGGAATACTCTATGGTATTATATACTTCTGCATTTTATGTGTTATCTCTGTTGCCATTAATCAGGGTTCTGGCTTTGATATTGCTTCTGCTGCAAAATGTATTGGCATATGCTGTGCCTGCGGCGGTGCTGGTGGCTTTTTTTCCCCATAGATAAGCCCTGTCCGAAAGATAATAAATACGTCAAGACATTTATTATCTATAACAGATAAAGCCTGCTATTACATAAAATATGCCAGACTGGCACTCAAGTGACATTCTGGCATATATATTAAATAACATAGTTATCAATTCCATTACCAGAATTAATAAGGTCTGCTATTGTTATCTTGTTAAAGTAATCATTGATTGTCTTCTCAAAATTCTCCCACATAGTAATTGTCTTGCACTCTTCAAGCTTAGGACACTTATTAGGCTTGCTCTCAAGACAGGCAACAGGTGCTAAAGAACCTTCTGTACACTGTAATACGCTTAATACTGTGTATTCCTCTGGACGCCTTGAAAGCTTATATCCACCACCCTTTCCTCTTAATGATATAAGAAAATCATTCTTGCTTAATAAAGAAACAATTGATTCTAAATATTTCTCTGAAATTCCTTGTCTTTCAGCTATATCCATAAGTGTTATATATTCGCCATTATCGTGTTCTGCTAAATCTATCATAACCCTTAATGCATATCTGCCTTTTGTTGATATCTTCATCTAAATCCTCCATTCTTAAATATAACAGTCTTAAGTACAATGGACTTATTATATTTCTCATTCATATAAACATACTATACCACAATGTTTGTATGAATTTCAAGATGATTTATAAAATTTTATTAAGCGTATTCTTAAGACACACCGCTCCCCAGCCTGTACGCGGGTCTGGCTGATTATCGTTTCGTGTAATCCCAACAAGTCCTACTGGCTTAGAACCATCAATAAGAGCTGCCTTTAATTTCTCGCCATACATAAACCTGTCATTGCCCATAACTATTCCCCACTGCATAAGAAGTGCCGCCGCACCTGTAACAACCGGAACTGCATAAGATGTGCCTGTAACATTTCTATATGTAATATCATTCCCCCTCTGCCTTGCAATACTTATATCGACACCTGGTGCTGTGATATCCGGCTTAACCCCTGCATTAACATTTCTTATGCTATTATCAAATCCCCGTCCCGAAAATGCTGCATAAGAATTCGTGTATGCATTATACGCCCCAACTGCTATACAGTTTCTTGCCGTTGCAGGTATTGTAATCGTCCCATCAGCTGTAGGATTATTAAATGCTGTTGCATAACCAAGTGCCTGACTTGACGGAAGCCATATATTATATTCACCTGCCCTTATACTTCCTGCCATCAACACTATCTGCCATATACCTGATAATATATAATCAGTCTTTGGAATAAGATTAATATATATTTCCTGATATATATTATATGGAGATGGTTCACCAAGCAATGTTATAATCTCAGTATTGTATGTTTCATACCTGTTAATTCTCCCCTCAGTTATTATTCCAATCTGTTCGCCACGCGGATTGATTAACATTACATCAATTGTATCCCAGTAATTCTTCCATATCTGGATATCTATGGCACTCTGATATTCACCAACACTAAGATACGCTGTCTGTACCTGTCCGGTATTAATAATCCCCCCAAAATGTATCGCTTTATCTGCTTCATTGCCACTCCCTACACATATAACACACCTGTAGCTTTTGGATATATCATCAATAAAGCTCTCTAATAACGTATTACCATTATGTGCACCATAATTACAGCCATAACTTATATTAACTGCCACAGGCTTTCTGTATTCAATTGCTTTTCTTATAATATAATCAATTGCATCCATAAGGCTTGTTGTCCTTGGAAACTGGTTATTAATAGAATATCCCATTTTAACTGCTATAATATCAGCCTCGTAAGCAACGCCCAAACTGCCTGCCGCTATATACGAAACATCCGTTCCATGCATTATGTTATCAACCCCTGGAGCATTATCATAAGAAAATGTACCGCCTGATAAATCCTCATTAAGCCTTATATACTCATCAATCGACTGTTTATCGTATTTCTCACCTGTCGTCTGGTCATATATGTTAAGTATTCTTGTAGTCCCATCAGAATTCCTGAAAGCATTATCAAATATATCTATCCCTGTATCAATCACTCCGACAATAACACCTTTTCCTGATAAAATGTTACCATCCGCCCTCACGCTTCCTACACATGCGGCTGTCTTAGTGCGTTCTATCTGATAATAAAGACTCTTAGGCTTTTCCACATAATCTATGACATCTTCCTGCGATATAAGTTCTATTGTAGCTTTATCAGCCACTATAATTGCATAATAATTAAGAAGCTCTTTGATATATACGTTATATCTGTTTCGTATACTCTCAAGACTTCCTGAATATTTAACTATTATCTCCCATGTATTATCACGCCAGTTATAACCTGTACTAAGGCTGTCAGCTTTTCTTAATTCGTCTTCTGTGGCATCTAAAGATACATTCAATATATTTTCAAGCTTCTGGTTCATATTCAAATCGTCCGGCATTACAATAGATAAATAATTGCCATTTTTCTTCTACAATAATGCCGCTGGCAATTCTTTCACTATATTCCATTAATTATATTCACCATAATATAAGTAAAGACCTGATTCAAGTCTTTACACTTTAAATCAGGTCTTCTTAATAAATTCTATTCTGCACTTTGGACATTTAATACTTATCCTGCCTTTTCCTCTAGGCACCCTTATCTTCTGTGAACAACTTGGACACTTAAATATCTTATGTGTCTTATTGTCTTTAATTATATATTTAATTCTGTTAATCTTTCCCACTACTTTATAATGGAAAGACAGGTATTTCTCATTCTCTTTGCTTCTTTTAGATATATTACGCGAAAATACCCTAAAATATGTATATATTATTCCTGCAAGTGCTATGGCATATAATACATTGCTTCTGCTAAACATTGTTATAACCAGTAACACAAGACATATTAAAGATAAATTTCTTGACAATTGATCCATGCCATATCTTCCATACATAAATCTTGCAAATTTATCCTTGAAACCATTCATAAACAATCCAGCCTTTCACATTTCTCAATAATTATCATCAAATAATACTCTATCATATACTTTTGCAAAAGCAATTAAAAATATATAAAGAATTATTAAAAGGCTGTTATAGTTTAATATTTCTGTTCCATATATACATTACCATCAAGGTCTTTCCAGTAGAACTTATCATCAAGTATCATATAGCTGTGAGCTGAGTTCTCCTTAGGGATAGATACTGAACCTGGGTTCATATATATATATCCATCTCTCTTTTCACACTTTGGAACGTGTGTATGTCCGCATAAAAGGATATCGCCATCATTTAACGCCGGAATATTCTTTTCATCAAGCTTGTGTCCGTGTGCTAATACTATTGAACGGCCATTAAAATTAACATATGCCTGTTCACATAACACATTAAAATCAAGCACCATCTGATCTACCTCTGTATCACAATTGCCTCTTACACATATTATCTTATTGCGCAGGGGATTAAGCATTGCGATAACTTCTTTGGGAGCATATTCTTTAGGAAGATCATTTCTTGGTCCGTGATAGAGTATATCTCCAAGAAGAACTAATCTTTCTGCGTTCTCCTCCTTGAATCTGTCTAACATTAATCTGCAATAATATGCAGAACCGTGAATATCTGATGCTATCATTATCTTTGACATAACTTTCTTCCTTTCCGTGCTGATGTACTGTCCATTAATATTCTTTTATCAACATATTTTTATTCATAAATTTTATTATTAATGTATTTAATAAATCCTAATACATAATATGTCAGTATAATGTTAATTGGAAGCTGTATCATATTCTTAGCAAAACGTATTGATAAGTAAAATGCGAAGCCCTTTCCATACATTATACTGCACCAGTAAGTTCCAAGTAATACATTTACAAGTAATGTATCAATTGTAAGTGCCGCTGCACATCTTAAAAGGAACTTAAAGTCTATAATCCTTAATATACCTTTCTTCTGACCCTGTTCATCATACTTTTCAGCTACCTTCATATTACAGCCATAAAAGAACAGACCATATATAAATCCAGCTAATGCCGCACTTATTGTCCAGCCAGGAAAATATGCACCTGTAGGCTTAATAACAAACTGAATCAAATCTCCAAGTCCACCACACACAAAGCCCATAACTGGACCAAACATATATCCTATTGCACAGTTGGCAAGAAAGGATACTGAAATTCTAAGTGTTGGTGTTACCTGAATTGATACAAACACAGCTAATACTGTGTGCAGAGCTATCAATAATGCCGCGGCAACTATTGACTTAATGCTCTTGAATTCTTTTGCAGAAAATGCAAAATTTCTTAATAAAATTGACATAAAAAAACCTCCTTTGCAGTAATCTTCGCTCTACATAGGAGGTTATTCGCCGTAGTATGTAGCAGCGGGATGCGGATTATGTATCGCAAGAAAACTTTTCGTCCAAATGGCAACTCCCTGTCCAAATGGCACTTAACGCACATATTCCTACTCTGCTTTTTTATTATTGTTCAAGCGTTATTATATACATACGCTTTACTGTTGTAAAGCGTTTTTTTGTATTTTTATTCATACATTTATCTTGCTATCCTCTGGACAGCCGGAATTTTATAATCTGAAGCGTAGCTTAAAAACTGCTGTAAACTATTCTGTGTCTTATACATATCAAGTATCTTCTTCATAAAAGCTATCGTGCTTTTCTTATATTTCATATGTAAAAGCACATTTACAGCCGCCTCATCATTATAGCTGCCTGCAAACTGCTTGGCATACCTTGCAAACTTCAGCTTATCTAAATTCTCGATATTATGATAATTCTGCAAAATCTCCAAAGCCTCAAGCACTTTGGAATTCTCAAAATCCAGATCAACCTCTGGTCTTTTAACTATTATATTGCCAAGCTCACAGGTTCTTGTTCTTATCACAGTTGAATACAGCTCTATCTTATCGCCCTTGTAAGATGATATCATATACTTGTTATACAGCCTGTAGCCTATAAACATTCCACTGTCGTTATTATCTCCAAAGAAATAATTAAGCAGTAATTCTTCTATGTTCTTATCACCATCAGATGTCTTAATATACATTCCTTTTCCAGCTCTTAAAATGTAACCATCCTCGCACAGTCTTTCTATAGACCTGAAAAAAGCATCGTGGCTCATCCTGGTAAATCCCTGTTCATACATTGCATTAGCAACTACAACCGTACCTTCTGGAATATTATCAAAATATTCAATCATTTTATCCCTGAACTTCATACGCTTTATCCTGACTACTTAACTTCTTCAAGATTAATAGTTTCTGTGTTGTCCTCAGTAGTATCAGCGTTATCTGCAGGCTTAAAGCCGTCTTCTGACTTAACTGTTTCTTCTGACACAGCCTCTTTCTCGCTCTTGTTAATAACTTTTACGTCTACATCTCCTGACTCTGGAAATGCTTCTTCTTCATCAAAATCATCTTCTGCTAATATATCTTCTACATCATCGTCGTCCACATAAAAATTAACAGGAATAATATCAACCTTGCTTAATGTTGCTTTTCCAATTACATATACTGTATGAATTCCTTCTTCATCAACATTTTCTACAAGATTATGAACACCTGCTATTCTCTTTTCTATGTCACACGCCACATTAACACCCTCTGGAAGAATGATTGTGACATTACTGCATACACTTTCAAAATTAATGTATACATCTTTTTCAAATACAGCAAGACCAAGGTCAAGAGTTGTATTAGAAGCTACTGACTTTATCTCACAGCCAACAAATTCCTCGTCTTCTACTTCAACAACCTTCTTCTCACATATTGCATTATATTTGCGGACCTCAAGATCTGCACTATCCTGTTCTTCCTTTGTATAACGGCTCTTAGTTGTCTTATACTTCTCGTATGCAACTTTACCAGCAACTACTACCGCACCAATACCTACTGCTGCCTTAACAATGCCTGATTTCTTCTTAGCCATAATTATTCCTCCTTATTATACTCTGTCTGGTTAATGATAACATACTATAATATGACACCGGTGTCAAAATATATAACCCTTCGTCACTAATTATAGGTGTTGCCACTGTGGCACCACCTGACTGTGCATATATTTATTTGCTCATTAATATCTGCTGTCTTGAATATACACAGCCGCAGTAATTCTGTCTGTATAATCCATATTCCTTTGACAGCTCAATAGACCTCTTATAACCTTCCTGCTTCTTAAAATCCGAAAGCAGGTAATTAACACCATATTCTTCCTGAAGCTTTAAGCCTGTCTCATTAAGCTTTACACTGTTCTTTAATGGGCTGATTGTAAGAGTTGTTGTAAAATAATCATACGCCTCTGCCTTGGCAAGTTCTGCTGTCTTTCTTAATCTTAATTCATAACATTTAAAACAACGCTTACCGCCTTCTGGCTCTTTCTCAAGACCCTTAACTTCCTTAAAGAATACATCCGGTTCGTAATCACCCTCGATGAATTCAACTTTGTTAGGGGTATCAAATTCTTTTATAAATCTTATCTGCTCTGCAACTCTTTTCTTATATTCCTCATCACTTGATATATTCGGATTATAATAAAATACTGTAACCATAAAATACTTCGATAGAACTTCAATACAGTTACTACTGCAAGGTGCACAACAGCTATGTAATAATAATCTTGGTACTTTTCCTTCTTTTTGAAGCTGTCCTGCAAGCTTTAGCATTTCCTTATGGAAGTTTCTATTCTCAAATGGTACTGCCATAAAGTCTCCTCTAACCAACAATCTCAGATAAAGCACTTATAAGCTTATCCATCTGCTCATCTGTACCTATTGTAATTCTTAAATAATTATCAATTCCTGGCTGTGCAAAATATCTTACAAATATATTCAAATCCTTAAGCTTTTCAAATATTTCTTTAGCTGGAACACTCTTATGTGTAGCAAATATAAAGTTAGCCTTAGAGTCTGGGAACGTAAATCCAAGCTTTGTAAGTTCTTCCTTAGTTCTTTCTCTTGTAGCTGTTATTCTTTCAACACATTCCTCAAAATACTTCTTATCATTGATTGAAGCAACACCCATATCAATTGATGTCATATTCATTGTGTATGAATTAAATGAGAATTTCACATCATTAAGTGCCTTTATAAGTTCTTTTGAACCAAACGCATATCCAATTCTCATACCCGCCATAGAACGTGACTTAGAAAATGTCTGTACAACAAGTACATTATCATATTCATTCACTAAATCCTTAGCTGATACTCCTCCAAAATCAATATATGCTTCATCAACTATAACTACAACATCTTTATTATGTTCAATAATATCCCTTACACTGTCAAGATCCATTAAAAGACCTGTTGGAGCATTAGGATTAGGGAAGATTACACCGCCATTTTCTTTATAATAGTCTTCTGGAACAATCTTCATATTATCATCAAGCTTCTGCTTCTCATATGGTATACGGTACAGATCAGCCCATACACTATAAAAAGAATATGTAATATCCGGGAATAATACCGGCTTCTTTCCATTAAAAAATGTAAGGAAACACATTGATAACACATCATCTGAGCCCACACCGACAAATACCTGATTATTATCCATTCCATAATAATCTGCAATGCTCTTAACAAGCTTAGTCACATCAGGATCCGGATATAATCTGCAACGGTCTATATCTATTGCTTCCATTGCTTTTCTGACATTTTCTGATGGTCCATATGGATTCTCATTAGTATTAAGTTTAATAACATCCTGAACCTTAGGCTGTTCGCCCGGAACATAAGGTTCAACCTTTCTTATATTACTCTCCCAAGCTTTCATTAATAATCCTCATTTCCGCGTACATTTTTCGCATATTGATTTTATAAACCCATCTCTTTAGCAACTTCTGCAAAATGTGGGAGTGAATTAATTATTGTATCGTATGATACGCAGTAAGCCATCCTTACAAAACCAGCACAGCCAAATGATGAACCAGGAACAATAAGTATATTGTGCTTCTTAGCTGTATCACAGAAAATATTCTCATCTTCTGTTGGTGATTTGACAAAGAGATAAAACGCTCCTTCTGGCTTAACACATTCAAAACCAAGCTTTGTAAGTCCTTCGTAAAGTGCTTTTCTGTTCTTATCATAAGCTTCGATATTAACCTTGGCATCAAGACATCTGGCAATGACCTTCTGCTGTAATGATGGTGCATTAACAAATCCTAATATTCTTGTTGCTACAGAAGCGGCTGACTTCATATCATCTGAATCTGCTGCTTCATCTGGAATCACAAGATATCCGATACGCTCACCTGGAAGTGATAATGACTTGCTGTATGAATATCCAACTATAGTATTACTGTAATATTTAGTAAGATATGGAACTTCTACTCCATCATAAGCAAGTTCTCTGTATGGCTCATCAGCTATAAGGAATATCTCTATGCCTAATTCTTTCTGCTTGTCTTCCATAATCTTAGCTAACTTCTTTATTGTATCTTCTGAATACACAACTCCTGTTGGGTTGTTAGGATTGTTGACAATTACAGCCTTGGTATTCTTGTTAATAAGCTTCTCAAATTCATCAAACTTTGGCTGGAAAGTAGCTGTATCTGGAGATACTGCAACAAGCTTTCCACCAAAATTACTTACATAATTCCTATATTCTCCAAAGAATGGTGCAAATGTAAGCACCTCTTCACCAGGATTGATAATTGTCTTAAGTATTGTATTAAGACCACCTGCCGCACCAACTGTCATAACAATATTAGTGTAATTAAAATGTGTATCAAATCTCTTATTAAGTGACTGTGCAATCGCCTCTCTTACATCTTCAAAGCCTGAATTGCTCATATATCCGTGAAGGACAACTGACTCTTCCTCATCAACTATATTCTTGATTGCCTCATTAACTTCATCCGGAGCCGGCACATTAGGATTACCTAATGAAAAGTCATATACATTTTCTGCTCCATATATCTTAGCAAGCCTGTTACCTTCCTCGAACATCGCTCTGATAACTGAGCTTCCTTTAACAAGTGCTTTCATTGATTCTGCTATCATCTTACTTGTCCTCCAATTCACATAATTATATAGATGTATTATAACAAATCTGACAATTTAATCAATTGCCTGTTGCTCTATTTTTGAATACTGCGATTACATTTTCTGCATAATATACAGTTTCATACTGTGATGAATTCAGGTAACTGCTGACATTGTAATAAGTATCGCTGTATCTTAAGTCCAAAGCTATATACTCTGTCTGTTTGTCGGTATAATATAATTCATACAATATCTTATGCTTTGATAAACTGGCACATAAAAATGTTGTCGCTGTAACACTTGCATCGTCAGGAATTGTACCAAGCCCTTCATTCATAGTATCAATCACCCTTTTATTATTCTCGTCCACATAATTAAACGCATTATCAAGCCTTGATACATTGAATGCCATAAAAAATATAACAACTGCCATAGCTGTCATACGAAGCATTAACATTTTCTTCCTCACATCCATATCGCATATATTAATAATTAAAAGATATATAAGAAGTGCACCTGAACCAAATGAATAGTGAAAATATATGCTATGGAAATATTCATAATCGGACATAAGGTTAAACATTATATAAGGTCCAAGAAGAATAAATCTGCTCCACTTTCTTGTACATAATGGTATGAACAAAAGAACACCAAGTGTCTTTAATATATAAGCAATCTTACTTTTATCCATAATCTGCGTAATTATATACGCTGGATTATTAATAACCGTCTTTATTATTCCTGTTATATTACCATTACCTTCCGCAATCATATTATTAAATCTGTCAGAGATTATGCCCGTTCCTATTATCTCAATTATCTTGCAGGCAATGACAAAATACACTATGGATAATATCAGTATAATAAATCCTTTTTTATACATTCTCTTTCCTATTATCATATAAAGGGCCATGAACATAAGAAATACCGGTGCATCTTCCTTTACAAGGCATATAAGTATTGCAGATATTAATATTCCTGTCATATTATCTTTTTCCATATATAGCAGAAATGTAAATATAAGCACTGGAAGAAACATATTCTCGTGTATATCATAAAAGCATCCGCCGCTTATAACCGGATAAAAACAGTATATTATACATATTATTAACGCAGCCCGTCTTGACATTCCTTTGTACTCAGCAAGCCTGCAAAGTGGAATTACTGCTATTGCAATGACTACTGCCTGCATAACCTCAAGCGTCACCGGTGATGATACAAGCATATAAAATGGCAGTATCGTATAAAACATTGGTGATATATGCACACACATATGTGACATAAGATGATCTCTCTCACTTGTATTTAACATTCTGCCCGTCGTCTTCATATAGTGAAACATCTGCGAAAAAAGTCCCATATCAAAATTAGGTGAGCCAAATGACAGATAACGGAACACCATACATATACTTATAAATGCTGTCATAACACCTGTAACTATCGCAACACCTGTGATATACATTCTTTTACTTATATCTTTTATATCCGCATTATAAGTGGTGCTGTCACTAATATATCCCTTGTAAATCTTGTGCACATAACTATATGAATATACAGCTGCCGCCAGTACAACAAGTGTCATTCCAGCCACAAAATACACATCATTATATTCATATACACACACGCAGGCATATACCAATACAACTCCTGTTAATAAAGTTCCCTCAAGAATACAGGCTTTAAGCCTGTTATTATCCTGAAGCTTTTCAAATATGGCATATAATACTATTGTTAATACCAGCGAGCATATAATAACTGAAACCATATCAACATTTTTAACGTATGACAGGCTGTTTATCATATACCTTCTGCTATTCATTATAAAACTCTCAACTAAACTAACAAAACACCACGCCATAATAAATCTTATGACGCAGTGTTCTAATGTAATTGTATTTCTTAAATTGTTAATGACCCTATACAATCTGCTCTTATCCATCTCGCCTCTGTCCCTCTTGTTAAATACTATTAATGAATTCAGACAAAAACATTATTGCTGCTCCTGTATCCGTTCTCTCTGATGTACAACTTGAAATTGAAAAATATCTTCCATCTGTATCAAAAGAATATTTATCAATAAGTCTTTGTCTTATATTCTCTTCATATTCTAACAGATATCTTGAAACAAATCCACCAATTACTATATCCCTGTCAAATATAACATACAGATTATTAATTCCTGTTGTAAGATTATCAAGATATTCATCAAGAACTTTGACGCATTGTGCATCACCCTCAGATGCTTTCTTAAAGAATTCATCTATCTGTATGCCAAGGTCTGATGAAAGATTTCTTGCTGAAAGATAACTTTCAACACAGCCCTTCTTTCCGCACATACATTTTCTTCCGTCAGGATATAAAGTCATATGTCCAAATTCACCATATCTGTTATGCTCTCCCTGCACAATCTTATCATTGCTTACACACGCACCACCAACTCCATCATTAATCATAAGATAGAATTTGTCGTGATAGGACTCGTCCATATGAGCATTTTCATTCTTATGGGAATACCAGTAATCAGCAAATGCACTGGCTCTTGCATCGTTCTGTACAGTATAATCATACTTAAGACGACTCGTAATGTTATCAGTCTTATAGTCTCTTGTGTTAAGTGGTGGAGATGAAATTATCATTGTATTATCACTATTGAATATACCCGGCATAGTTATTCCTATGCCAAGTATATTATCAGTATTAATATTATTCTCCTCTATTATATCATCGACAAGCTCTGATACCTTAACTCCATAATCACTTGCCGGACTGAATTCAATATCAACACTTTTCTGGCTTCTTATCTCTCCATTAAGATCTATAAGTGCCACCTTTAATTCATTAGCACGGACGTTAACGCTTATTGCAAATCTTGCATCAGCATTTACCATAATCATCTGGGCTTTTCTTCCTCCTGTTGAGTCAAAACTACCCTCCATAACTATAAGCCCTGAATCTTTTAAAAGCTTGATATTCTGGTTGATTGTCGGAAGTGACAATCCAAGTGTATCCGCAATCTCCTGCCTTGATATTGCACTGCTGTTATATATAAGCTTAAATATTCTGTTCTTATTATACTTTCTAACCTCTGACGTTGTTATTTTCTGTGATGAAATCATTTATTCTCCAAATACTGCCTTATAATCTTTCTGGAACTTCTCAATACCTGCATCTGTTAATGGGTGATGAACCATCTGCTCAATAACCTTATAAGGAACAGTTGCTATGTCAGCTCCTGCAAGTGCACAGTCTGTTATATGTATAGGATTTCTTACACTTGCACATATAATCTCTGTCTGGATATCATAATTAGAAAATATACCAACAATATCTTCAATAAGCTGGATACCCGGCTGTGATATATCATCAAGTCTTCCAAGGAATGGGGATACATATGCTGCACCTGCTCTTGCTGCTAAAAGTGCCTGATTAGCTGAAAAGATAAGTGTTACATTACACTTTATTCCTTCTGCTGAAAGCACCTTAACTGCTTTAAGGCCTTCTACTGTCATAGGAATCTTAACTACCATATTAGGATGAATCGCAGCAATCTCACGGCCCTCTTTAATCATTCCTTCCGCATCTACTGTAGTTGCCTTAACTTCACCACTTATAGGTCCATCAACAATACTTGTAATCTCTTTAATTACTTCATTAAAATCTCTGCCTTCTTTGGCAATTAATGATGGATTAGTTGTAACTCCGCAGATTACACCCATATCATTAGCTTTTCTGATATCATCAACATTTGCCGTATCAATAAAAAATTTCATAAAACCTCCATTCTGCATATACACTATCTGTTATTATTATGCCAGATACATCAATTACATTTTCTCAAATACCCCTTTTAATGCAGGATATATGTCTTTAAATGTATTATAACGTGAATTATACCTGTCTGCAATGTCTTTTTCCGGCTCGATTGTCCTACATATTCCAACAATGCTGTCTGCCGCCTGCTTAACATTTTCATATTCACCAGCCGCCACCATAGCAAGCATAGCAGCTCCCATAGACGGACCCTCTTCTGACTTTAACAGATGTACATTAATTCCCAGCACATTAGCCATAATTGTACACCAAAGCTCACTCTTAGCACCACCACCGCACATCTTGGTTTCTGTGATGTTAATTCCAAGCGACCTGGCAATCTCAAAAGAGTCCCTTATCGCAAATGCAACACCCTCAAGCACCGCCTGTGTCATATCTGTCCTTGTGCTGTCCATAGTCATTCCTGTAAATGTTGCTCTTGCAAGCGGGTCATTATGTGGTGAACGCTCTCCCATAAGATATGGAAGAAAATATATATGATTATTGCCAAGCATATCTTTAGTTATATGTGACTGTGCTTCTTTGTAATCTGTATCCTTTAAAATATTATCCATCCACCAGCCATTGCAGGAAGCTGCACTTAACATACAGCCCATAAGATGATAATAGCCGTCCGCGTGGTCAAAGGAATGAAGTGCATTATTATTATCAACGCTAAAGTTACTGCTTGATATAAATATTGTTCCGCTTGTTCCAAGAGAAATATTGCACATTCCGTCCCCAACAGTTCCAGTACCTACTGCCGCAGCAGCATTATCACCTGCTCCAGCAGCTACACATACATTGTCTGGAAGTCCAAGCTCCATAGCAGCTTCTTTAGTAATACAGCCAACCTTTTCGTAGCTTTCATACAAAGCCGGAAGCTGTTTTCTTGAAATTTTGCATATGTTAATCATCTCTTCTGACCAGTCACGCTTTTTAACATCTAATAAAAGCATACCTGACGCATCCGATACATCTGTGCAATGTACTCCTGTAAGCCTGTAGGCTATATAATCTTTAGGAAGCATTATCTTAGCAATCTTTTTGAAATTGTCAGGCTCATTATTCTTAACCCAGAGAAGCTTAGGAGCCGTAAAGCCAGCAAATGCTATATTCGCTGTATATTCTGTAAGCTTATCCTTTCCAATCTCATTATTAAGATAATCACATTCCTTAGTTGTTCTTCCATCATTCCAAAGAATTGCCGGTCTTATTACATTATCATTCTCATCAAGAATAACAAGACCGTGCATCTGACCTCCGAAGCTTATTCCTGCAACCTTGTCCTTATCTATATCCTTTATAAGCTCTTTGATTCCCTCACAGGTCTTATCATACCAGTCTGTCGGATTTTGCTCTGACCAGCCTGGCTTTGGAAAGCTTATAGGATAAGTCTTAGATACTGTATTTACAATATCACCTGTTGGTTCCATCAATATCAGCTTAACCGAAGATGTTCCAAGGTCAACACCTATATAATACATACCGCACCCCATTTCTATAAACTATTATATATTTACGTTATAATCTTAACTATGCAAAAGGATTTTCTGACTTATAAAGCACGCCTGCCGGCTGGTTATATGATATGTCCTCAACGCCAAGATACTTAAACACATCAAACAAAGCCTTTCCATAATGTCCAAATGCTACTGCCCCATGATGAGGATAATTCTTCTCAACAAGCACGTGTCTGTAAAATCTTCCCATTTCATTAATTGCAAATATTCCTATAGCACCAAATGAACGTGTTCTTACAGGAAGAACTTCACCCTGTGCAACATACGCCCTTAACTGGCTGTCTGAAGTACTCTGTAACCTGAAAAATGTAATATCACCAGGTACAATATCTCCCTCAAGTGTTCCGTTAGTAACTTCTTCTGGAAGTGAACGTGCCATAATCATCTGGTTCTTCATCTCACAGAATGAAAGCTTGCACGCTGCTGTATTGCCACAATGGAAGCCCATAAATGTATCCTTAATTGTATAATTGAATCTGCCTTTAATATCTTCTTCGTATATATCTGATGGAACCGTATTATTAATATCAAGAAGTGTAACAACATCATCGCTTACAACTGTTCCTATGAATTCACTTAAAGCTCCGTATATATCAACCTCACAGGATACAGGTATTCCCATAGCTGTAAGACGTGAATTAACATAGCAAGGAACAAAGCCAAATTGTGTCTGGAATGCTGGCCAGCATTTTCCTGCGATTGCAACATATTTTCTTGAACCCTTATGTGCTTCTACCCAGTCAAGAAGTGTAAGCTCATACTGTGCAAGCTTAGAAAGTATCTCAGGTTTCTTATTACCTTCTCCTAATTCCTTCTCCATACTCTTTACAACCGCTGGAATTCTCTCATCTCCTGCGTGATTATTATAGCTTTCAAAAAGGTCAAGCTCTGAATTCTCTTCTATCTCAACGCCAAGATTGTATAACTGGTTAATTGGTGCATTGCAGGCGAGGAAATTATTAGGTCTTGGTCCAAAGCTTATAATCTTAAGATTATTTAACGCATATACAGCCTTTGCAACCGGTATGAATTCGTGAATCATATCTGCACATTCACTTGCTGTTCCTACTGGATATTCCGGAATATATGCCTTAACTCCTCTTAATTTCAGGTTGTAGCTTGCATTAAGCATACCACAATAAGCATCTCCTCTGTTACCTACAAGGCCTCCATTAGCTGATGTTTCTTCTGCTGCCGCAACGAACATCTTAGGTCCGTCAAAATATTTAGCAAGCATAGTTTCTGCAATTTCTGGTCCAAAATTACCAAGATATACACATAAAGCATTACAGCCAGCTTTCTTGACATCTTCTAATGCCTGCTGCATATGTATCTCGCTTTCGACTATACATATTGGACATTCATATATTTCATCTGCATTATATTTGTTCTTGTAAGCCTCAACTAAAGCTTTTCTTCTGTTCACTGACAGGCTCTCTGGGAAACAGTCCCTGCTCACTGCCACAATTCCGATTTTAATAGATGGTTTGTTATTCATTGTAAAATCCTCCATTTCTGTAACACCCGTTACTACAAGTATGGGGACACATCCTGCTATATGACGTATCCCCTTACTTTTAATAAATACATTTCAAAAAGTTACTTATATAATATTATTTTTTTGTATATTTTGCAATACATTAAGCAGCTTTTATAAAAATATTTTATATAAATCACTCAATTATTCACTAACTAGTTTTATAACAATTATTTATTATCTGGTGTATGCCACTTCCATTCCTGTACCTCTGGAAGGTCCATACCATACTCACTTATATACTGCTTATGCGCAACTAAAGTATCTCTCATCTTCTGGAGAAGATATGAACCCTTGTTGCCAAGCTGTGGAAGTGCATTGATAACAGCCTGTACAAGATGATAACGGTCAATCTCGTTCTGCACTCTCATATCAAATGGAGTTGTAATCGTACCCTCCTCCTGATAACCGAATACCTGAAGATTTCTGTTATGTCTGTAATATGTAAGCTCGTGTATAAGTGTTGGATAGCCGTGGAATGCAAATATAATTGGCTTATCCTTTGTAAATAACGCATCATAATCTGTATCTGACAGACCGTGAGGGTGCTGTGTATTAGACTGTAACTTGAATAAATCAACTACATTTATAAATCTAATCTTTAAATCAGGCATATTATCTCTTAATATTGTAACAGCCGCAAGTGCTTCAAGTGTAGGTGTCTCACCACAGCCGGCAATTACCACATCTGGTTCTTCACCCTGGTCATTACTTGCCCATTCCCATATGCCAACACCCTGTGTACAGTGCTTAACAGCCTGTTCCATAGTAAGCCACTGTGGTCTTGGATGCTTAGATGTAACAAGCACATTGACATAATCACGGCTTCTTATACAATGGTCAAAGCAAGAAAGTAAACAGTTAGTATCTGGTGGAAGATACATTCTTACCACATCCGCCTTCTTATTAGCAATATGGTCAAGGAAGCCTGGATCCTGATGTGTAAATCCGTTATGATCCTGCTGCCATACATTTGATGAAAGAATAAGATTAAGTGAAGCAATTGACTGTCTCCAAGGAAGCTGTGAACATACCTTTAACCATTTAGCGTGCTGTGCCGCCATAGAGTCTACTATTCTGATAAATGCTTCATAGCTTGCAAAGAAGCCATGACGTCCTGTAAGAAGATATCCTTCTAACCAGCCTTCACACATATGCTCTGAAAGCATTGAATCCATTACACGTCCGTCCTTGGCAAGGAATTCATCATTATCCTTAAGAACATTATTCCAATCCCTGTTAGTCTCCTCAAATACTTTGCCTAATCTGTTAGACATTGTTTCATCTGGTCCAAAGATACGGAAGTTCTTAGTTTCTTCATTTAACTTGAATATATCTCTTACAAAACCTCCAAGTTCAATCATATCCTGACCATCTTTTGCTCCTGGGAAAGGTACGTCAACGCCGTAATCCCTGAAATCTGGAAGTCTTAAATCTCTTAAAAGCTTACCACCATTAGCGTGAGGATTGGCACTTATTCTGTGATCTCCTTTTGGTGCAAGTGCTCTTAACTCTGGAATTAATCTGCCATTTTCATCAAACAATTCTTCTGGCTTATAGCTTTCAAGCCAATCATTAAGCTGCTGTAAATGTTCTGGTCTATCCATCATAATTGGAACCTGATGTGCCCTGAAAGTTCCCTCAATTTCCTTGCCATCAACAACCTTTGGTCCTGTCCAGCCCTTTGGTGTTCTAAGTACAATCATAGGCCAGAATGGTCTTTCTGTCTTACCTTCTTCTCTTGCTTCTCTCTGTATTTCCTTAATCTCCTCAATAACAGTATCTAATGTCTCTGCCATCTTTCTATGCATTGTCATTGGATCATTGCCCTCAACAAAATATGGCTTCCAGCCACATCCGTGGAAGAAACTTTCTATCTCATCGTGTGATATACGTGAGAATATTGTAGGGTTGCTTATCTTATATCCATTAAGGTGTAATATTGGAAGCACTGCTCCGTCTGTCACAGGATTGAGGAACTTATTAGAATGCCATGCTGTAGCAAGTGGTCCTGTCTCAGCTTCACCATCACCAACAATACAAGTTGTTATAAGATCCGGATTGTCAAATACCGAACCAAATGCATGTGCTATCGAATAACCAAGCTCACCACCCTCATTAATTGAACCTGGTGTCTCAGGCGCAACGTGGCTTGATATTCCTCCTGGGAACGAGAACTGTTTGCAAAGCTTCTTTAATCCGTTCATATCCTGACTTACATTCGGATATACTTCGCTGTATGTTCCCTCAAGGTATGAGTTAGCTACAAAGAAATTGCCGCCGTGACCAGGACCGGATATAAGCACCATATCAAGATCATACTTCTTAATAGCTCTGTTCATATGACAGTAAACGAAATTCTGACCCGGAACTGTACCCCAGTGACCTACGATTTTCTTCTTAATATGTTCCTTCTTTAAAGGCTCTCTTAAGAGAGGATTATCTAAAAGATAAAGCTGGGCAGCTGCTAAGTAATTGGCAGCTCTCCAATATGCGTCCATCTTTTCAAGATATTCATCTGTAATTGGCATCTTTTCAACACACATTTCTTCGTTCATCCTTAACCTCATTTCTATGACAATAATATTGCCACTTAATAATTGTTATCTATTTTAAAATCACTTCTGTAAATATCTTTTATAAATATATTTTACAAAAGTGATTTTATATTAGCACATCTTAATTAAATGTCAATATAGCTTTCACAAAAATACATAAAAAATACAAGCACTATCACAAAAGGCTGTCCAATATTGATATGCCTCTTTACCTGACACAAAATGTTCTGTAAAGATTAGCCATATCATAATCGGACAGCCTTTATTTTTAACATAATTACAATTTATATTATCATTACTATTTCATTATTACTGCTTATTAAATATAGCATTAAGCTTTGGGACTTTATTCATAAGTGCCTTAACAATAAAATAAGCCGCTACACCATATAATGCACCTGTGATTGTACCGACAAGCACATCTGTTGGATAATGTACTGTAAAGTACAGTCTAGAAAATGCTATAAGTGCCGCAAGTACCAGTGCCGCACTTCCTTCCTTCTTTCTCCACATAAATATTGACACTGCCGCAGCAAACGAAGCTGACGAATGTCCTGATGGGAACGAATAATCGTGAATAGAATTAAATATTCCATATAAATTCTCGAATTCATTGCCAACAACAAAATTCTGTCCAACTACCCAGAATGCTCTTGGTCTTGCCCATAGATGCTTCATTATTCCATTACAGAATATAAGCGACAATATAAGTGCTATTGCCATTGTAAGCCCTGCTTTTTTATATTTCTTAGGAAGAACTGTAAGCATAAGCACAGCTAATACTATCCAGAACCAGCCTGCATTCCCCAATGTAGTAATCACATAAAATATTGGATTAGTTATTGGGTTATGTAATGTTTCAAACCAATGTAATATCTGAATTTCCATTATATAACAGCCACTTTTAATGTGGTCTCTCCTTTCCACAATTGACCTAATATATTAATCAATTGAAATCATATTGTGGAATTATAAATGAATATATATATATTGTCAATTTAACTTTACAGCCCTCTGGCATATACATTTATTCTTTCTTCCCTTATATCCATAACTGTATTCTGCTTCAATTGCTATGTCATACAGCATTGCCGTCCTGTCCGCATATAACAGCGTAACTGTATACTCTGCATCTGAACTGACAGCCTCATTAAATGACTTACAGAAACTTCTCATAAGCTGTGTTGTAAATACATCATCTGGAATATCATCATATTCACCCGTTATGTAACCATCTGACACTTTATCCAAAGCATAATCAAATGCCCCATTAATACTGCTGTTCATCTCCATATTACAGTAATTATCACTGATAATCGAATTATGTATAATCACAATCAGAATAATAATAACCATCATTCCAGAACTACTTATTATTAATCTCATATCACTCCTTATCTATATTACATTGCGCCGACATCTCAATTTAACGTGGCAAATCCATATTTGTATTTATTCAATCCCCATCATCTTTATTTCGTAGAGCAAATCCAGATTTATCCTTATTGTGCTGGGACGTACTACACCGCCATCTCAACCCTTACAAGTGCCTTATAATCACACAGCTTATTAAGTCCGAACAATCTCGACTTTACAGGATATTTAATATTCAGGCGGTAATAATCATAATCTGCGGCTGCATCATAATATTCATAACTTACATCTGCCCCATATTGTGCAGCTATCTCGCATACCTTTTTATTAGTATCATAATCAATATCCCTGTGTTCATAACTTATGCCATTTATCTGGATTACATCTTTTATATACTGCTGTAACTCACTGCCTTTGCTTACACTTTTATTAACAGCAATAAAATCGAGCGATATCAGACATATAAAAGAAAGTATTACAAGATATGCCGAAGCTTCTACTATTATCTTCATTATGCACCTACCTGTAGAACAGCTTTGCAAGCTGTGTACCCTCTAATACAGTGCATTTGTTCATACATATCCCTAAGAATGTAAATGCTATTGCAAGTCCTGTAATACATATAATCACATCACCATATTCTTCCAATAAATATTCCATTATACTATCCCCTTTCATTTCTTAGATTGTATTTCAATTAAACTATTGATTTATATTAAATATCTATATCAACCACCAAGCATTTTATCAGCAAGCATTGCGTACATATTTATCATTGATAATATAAATACTATAGCAATGCACGTCTCACCTAATTTTTCTAATATAAAGTCCATGCCAAGCCTTTCTCCACCTTTAATATTACCAGCAGCAAATCTTTACCTACTCGTCACTAATGATATTCTCTTCCACCTTATTAACGTATAGACAGACACAATCTTTAACAATATTAATATTACACATTACAAATACAGTGTTATAACAAGCATCATATCAACAGACATTTTCAATGCCATAAGAAATACAGGTATGTATTCCATAAATTTAAACAAACTTATCCTGTCCTTATAAGCAATCTCTGACTGCTTGTTTATAAGCTCGTTATTTCTCTGTATTAAAGAATTAATAGTTTCATCTACCTGATTGTCTGGCAATTCCGATACTGAATATAATGTTCTTACTGTCGACATTATATCTGTCTGTCCATACTCCGACAGAAATTCATAATATGGCTTAATATCTGATGGGTCTGCCTCTATGTCCCTTATAAAAGTATCAAGTGAATTCTTAATTATATACGGACTTTCATCGTAAGTATCTTCAATTGCCGCAATCAATGGCATATTCTCAAGATTAAGTGCAACATTTCTTAACCAGTCAGAAAATGCCTGTCTTAAATTGTTAGTAAGCTTTTTCATTGCAGACTTTTTATTAATCAACGGATAAATAACCATTACAGCCATTGCCATAACAAGATATACAAATATAAAATAAAAACCATTAATAAACGCCAGGCCTGCCAATATTCCAAGCACTGTTATAACTGGAATTATCTTCTCAATTATATTCCATACATTGGTTTTAAACACAAGCTTATAATATTTCCTGCTGTTAGTATCAATATCTTTATCATTAAGAATTTCATATCCGTAATGTTTATTCGTGAAAGCATAGAATAATATACATAACACAAGGAATATCACTGCTGTCCCCTGATACAGCCAGTCATCAACTATGTTTCCCTGTCCGCTTTTATATCGGTTAAGCATGGCACTCATAAATATTGTAAGACCTGAAAGCACTATGCTTATAATAACTCCTATGGTTGTATCCCTTTTTACATTCTTGATTTCAAGCTCCTGCCTGTATATTCCTTTAATCCACCTGTCAGAGTCATCAAGAAGCACTCTAAGTGCATTCTTATACCTTCCACCTCTCTTTTCAATTCCAATAATAAACTTATGAAGTGTCCTTATACGGCTGCAATTATACTCTTTCTCTATGATATAAAGTGCATTAGCATATACATCTTCTCCCATACCATATTCAAGCTCGTCCATAGCCTGCTCTATCACCCTGCCAAGAGTGCCGCCTGCTATCTTGCCTGTATCTTCTAAAGCTGTGTATATCTTAGGATTTCTCATAAATGAATACGCCATCTGATGGAGATATATATCAACGTCCATAAACTTTTTAAGCCTGTTATTATTGTAGTACCTTTTTCTTATAATTCCCGGAATAACGCTTATGGACACAAGACCAGTAATTATTACACATACAGGCTTAAGGCCATATATCATACTTATTCCGAATATCACAAGAAGTCCTGTTGTTATTGCTAAAATATATTTCTTCATTGAGAAATCATATCCATATGCTGATATATCTTTAATTACTGAACGCCCCGAAAAATATCTAATTAATCTTTTCATATATGTTCTTTATGCCTCTCCTATTAAATTTATCAAGAATATCTTCCGGGACAGTTTCGTCTGTAAATGTGCCGTCTTCGTATATTACACAGCAGTGATTAACAGAATTGCACCTTGAAAGAAAACCTATCTGCTTAATCCTCCTTTTCTCGTGCTTGTCACATTCCACAAGCACAACAAGGTCTATATATTTGTATACACTATTGATAAATCTTTCATTGACACTGCTGTTGCCAAGCATATTGTACATTCTGTCAGGCATATCCCTTACCTCATCCAGATGCATAGTTGTCATACAATATGAACCTGTAGACAAACTGTTAAGCAGATGTGCAACTTCTGGTCCTCTTGACTCTGACAGCAAAATCCAATCTATATTATGTCTTAACCCAGCCTTTATGATATCCTGGTATGTAACCTTGTCATCCACAAAAAATTCAACACATTTTTTATTAGGATTAATCTTTCTATAATGTATCTCCTGATTATCCTCATATACTCCTGCCTTCTCATTATGCGGAATTTTCGTTGACAGATACTTTACAAGCTCTGTCTTTCCTGCGTGTGGCTGTCCTCCCACAACTATGCTAAGGTGTGCAGTAACACTATTCTCCAAAAGATTAATAATGCTTTCCGGGGCATAATCTGACTCAACTAAATCCTTATGCGAAAATCTCAGATATTCTGGTATCTTTCTTATAGACATACTTTTCTTGTGACACCTTGATTCGTGCCATATAGAAATTCTAAGCTTCTCTGTATTGGCCTCAAGAATAGGTCTGCTTCTGTTAAATGAAACACCCATTATATTGGCAAGCTTTATTGATACATTTTCCACATATCTGTCACTTAATTCCTTGCCTGAAATATAACTTCCAATGCCAAGCTCAGTTATCCAAAGATTATAACCATCCCATTCTATATCCGTCACATTATCATTATTTATTTCCTGTGCTATCTCACTGAATAATTCATCTTTATTCTTTTCAATAATGTCTTTTAAATCTTCTTTATCCATATTCCACCCCATTTACTGCACACCTGCTTAATTATTTCATAGCTTCATATATCTGTGACTCATACTCAATATCTTCTATCGCTCCTGTTGTCTTTCCACTTACTATTGTCACAACCGCCGCTGTTAAAAGTAAGGCTGCAAGCACACCAGCAAGTGCAACAACAACTTTTCCATAATGTTCTATTATATCGTGCAAATATATATCCTCCTATAAATATATCTATTGATTATAATATATCAGATTATAATAATCCTAAATCCTGATATTCTATAATCAATTAAACTTTAAATTAACGGGAAACTCCTGTATATGACAGGTAATGAATAACACTTATATGTGTTATCTAGAAATCTTATGTACTTCCTGATGTAAGTTAAGATTATATTAAAAACGCGTTTTTCATATTGATACTATATCACTATATTATATATTTGTAAAGTATTATTTTAAAAATATTTTTATTTTATATAACTTTCATTTTATTTATATATAGCACATTCACTTGCAGCAAACTACATATTGTAAACTACATATTAGAGCGATTACACGTTATCATTACATAATACTTTTTTGTAACAGGGATCTTTATCAGATTTTCATATTACATTAAAAATCCCTTCAGGCAATATCTGCCCGAAGGGATAATAAATCATTCTTTAGATTATTAGCATCTGGTTATTCACCCTTTTTAAGTTCAATTTCACCTGAATCGTTAGATAATGTAAGTGTCTTTGACTTGTTAGAAATCTTAAATGTATACTCGTCTGTCTGTGTTCCACCAAGAACTGACTTGTTGATAGTTATTTTGTCACCATCAACGGAATATGTAATATTAAGCTGAATTCCGCTTAACTGCATAGTTCCCTGACCATCTGCCTCGAAATTAAATACAACATCATATCCGTTATCATTACCACTCCAGCTTCCCTCTACACTTGATGACTTACTTCCGCAAGCTGTAAATGCCAAAGCGAATACCATAATCATAGCACTTATTATTAAACTCTTAGTCTTTTTCATAGACGCCTCCTTTCTTCTTTCTGTATATATTTAAGCATTTGCAAAACGCTTAATCTTAATCTAATTATCCTTGCTTAAAAGCTCCACAATATCAGCAAATTTCATTGCGTGCGATGCCTTTATCAATATATTATCATTATCCTTAAGGATTGACGAATATGCCATATTGAATTCTTCCATATCATCAAAGCTGTGTATCTCACAATCATATGAACCAAAATGTGTTTCCATATAATCGTCTGTTCCCATAGCGATATGTCTTGCCAGATCACCAATAGTAATAAGAACATCTATATTCTTAGTACCTATATACTGTCCAACATCATAGTGGAGATTTTTCTCATCCTCTCCAAGCTCATACATATTACCAAGTATACATACTTTTCTGCCAATAGCCATATCAAGCACATCAACAGAAGCCTTCATAGATACAGGATTAGCATTATAACAGTCATCTATTAATGTATATTTACTTGTTTTGATAATGTTATTTCTGCCTGAAATAGTCTTTAAATCAGTTATTCCGTCTGCTATCTGTGCAGAAGTAAGCTCTAATGCCGCACCAACACAGGCTGCTGCAAGTGCATTGTATATCATATGATGTCCAGGAACCGGCACAGTAACCTCAAAATCCTTACAGCCATCTACACAATTAAGACCTGATATTACAAATTTAGTTCCACTAAGCCCAAGATTTTCTATATCCTTGGCATACACACCGTCTTTATAGTTAATTCCAAATCTTTCAGGCTTCTTTCCATTAACCTCATCTACAGTGATAAGCTTATCATCATCGCCGTTAAGTATCGCTATTCCGTCAGGCTTCATATTATTGAAAATCTCTGTCTTGGCCTTTAATATTCCATCTCTTGTCTTAAGATTTTCAAGATGACACAGACCTATATTAGTTATTACGCTTATATCTGGCTGGGCAATTTTTGATAATCTGTCCATTTCTCCGAAATCACTTATTCCCATTTCAAGAACAGCAACTTCATCATCATCTCTTAAGCGGAATACTGTAAGAGGAAGTCCTATTTCATTATTGAAATTACCTTCTGTCTTTAACACTTTATACTTCTTGTTAAGCACATAACTGATTGTTTCTTTAGTGCTTGTTTTACCTACACTTCCTGTTATACCTACAACCTTGATATCAAGATTATTACGGTATAAAAGTGCCATATCCTTTAACGCCTGAAGACTTGATTTAACCTTTATATAAGAATTAGTCTGTCCTTCAAGTTCTTTTTCTGATATAACACACAACGCTCCATCATTAAAGCAGTTGTCTATGTATTGGTGTCCGTCAGTTCTCTCGCCACATATGGCAACAAACAATCCGCCATTCTGCACTTTACGGCTGTCAGTTGTTATGTCTGTCACTTCTTTATCAAGGTTATCTTCACTGCCATAATATACGCCATTGCAGGCTTCTGCTATAGCTCTTAATGTCATTCCACGCATAAATAATAATCTCCATTCAATATTAATTATACTTTTCTAAAGATATTTCTATAATCTTCTTAGTAAGTTCATCATATGACATTCCTACAGCCGCAGCTTCCTGTGGAAGTAAGCTTGTTCCTGTCATTCCCGGAAGTGTATTAATTTCAAGGCAGTATATATCTCCGTCTTCATTAAGAAGTTCATCTACTCTTGCATATGTAGTAACTCCAGCTGTCTCACAGGCTTTCTCTGCCCATCTTTGCATTTTCTCTGATATTTCCTTAGGAAGATTAGCTGGACAAGTCTCCTTAGTTGCTCCTGCCTTATATTTATTCTTATAATCATAAAATCCGTCAAGCGGTTCTATCTCTATAACTGGAAGTGCCTTTCCATTAAGTACACCTACAGAGAATTCTCTTCCCTTAATGAATTCTTCTACAAGTATATTATCTTCATATGAGAATGCATCTGTTAAGGCTCTCTTGAATTCTTCTTCGCTATTAACAATAGATACTCCTACACTTGAACCACCACAACAAGGCTTAACCACACAAGGAAATGGAACATATTCTACCTTATGTCCCTTGTGGAGTGCTATGCCCTTAGGCATTGGAATACCCTCTGGAACAAGAACCTTTTTAGTAAGCTCCTTGCTCATTGATATGGCACTGCTTATATAATCAGTTCCTGTGTACTTAATTCCCATAAGTTCAAATGCTGCCTGTATCTTTCCGTCCTCACCATTGCTTCCGTGAAGCCCCATAAATACTATGTCTGCTTTCTGGCAGAGTTCAAGAACATTATCTCCAAAGAAACCTTTTCCCAAAGCTTTTCTTGCTTCAAGTTCCTTCTCAACATCAGGAGTCTGGTTCTTTAAATATTTGCAAAGCTTTTCCAAATCATTGTCATTATTAAAAAAGTTATCAACATTTTCACTATCTATACCGAAAAAAACATCCACAATGTTAGCATTGTATCCATTTCTTCTTAAAGACTCACACACTTTGGTACTTGTAAGAATTGATATATCTCTTTCAGTGCTTGTACCACCTGCTAATACAACTATATTCATTATTAATCCTCTTTTCCACACACAATCTCTTATTGTATAGTTCTCCTGTGCATACCTTATAGAATATAACATTTATTAACAACATATGCAATCAATATCGTAATTAGTCACATACTTTTCCACAATATCAACATACTTATACACATTTTATGTGAATTCACAAAATTCTGTAATATTATCCATTTTATCGCATATATTATGTTAATTTTCTGACAATTATCACTACTGACGCAGTCTTAATCCTTCATATTTGGTATGTGCAAGAAGACATTTTCTAAGTGAATTATATCTATCAGTAATGTCGCCCTCTGGCACAGCAACTTCAATGGACTCCGCCATAATATCAATAAGCCCGTCATTTAATTCACTTCTCATAGAAGTTAATATATCAAGCTTCTCTTTATAATCATATGCATCAAGAAATCTTATCAGCTTGCTGTCCTGTACAGTATTCTCATCTGAATTGTAGGTGTCAGCAATATTCCCATTATCAGATGAGACATTTTCTGTCTTATAATCAATAGATTTATTCTCTGTATATCTATTTCCTGCTATGTCGCAGGCAGACTTATCTACTGTATATGTATTATCCGCTGAAACCATATTAACATTGTCTATCGATTTATTATAAGCAGATGTATCATCGGATTTCTCAAGTGCTTTTCCTGTATTAATATCTATAAGTTCAAATCTGTATTTCTGCTCTACATCAGGATATTTATTATGGTCAACTTCGCTCAAAAACATATCATATGGTCTTACATATAACTCATATGAGCCGTATAGCCCCTGATACACAACCATTTTCTCCTTAGTCTCTGAGTGTATCGCAACGCCTCTTACCTGATACAGCTTATTCTTAAAATGTCTGTAAAAACCACCAATAACTAATTCCCTTTGCATAATCACTCCTCCTGTTGCTTTTATATAAAATTAAACTTTTTCGTTAATTTATTATTTTATTAAGATTAAGGATTTTGCGTACTTTTTTAAAGTGTTATAATCTACTTGCGTACTTAATACAATTCTATTATCTGCTTAGAAATCGTGCGCAGAAATGAGGTTATAATATGAAACAGGTAGATTTGCACGTACACTCAACATATTCTGACGGAACTAATACTCCCTCAGAGCTTATAGCAATTGCTTCTTCTAAAAATCTTAGTGCCATCGCCCTTACCGACCACGATACTCTTGACGGAATACCAGATGCCCTTAAAGCCGCTGGTAATTCAGAGGTGGAATTAATACCCGGTGTTGAATTAAGCACTAATTTTAATAATACCGAAGTCCATATCGTAGGACTTTTTATTGATTACACTAACAATGCCATCAATGATTATCTTAAAACACAGCGCGAGTCACGCATCAACCGTAATATTGCAATATGTGAACGCTTCTGTTCAATCGGTATTAATATTACATATGAACAAATGTTAAAATTATACCCTGATGCTGTTATAACAAGAGCACATTTTGCTGATTATCTTGTTAAGAATCATTACACAGGCGACCGCAACGAAGCCTTTGACAGATACTTAAGTCCCGGAAAGCCCTGCTTTGTGAACAGGCATAAGGTTGACCCTTCTGAGGCTGTAAGCATTATTCATCAGGCTGGCGGTGTTGCTGTGCTTGCACACCCAATTCTTTACCACCTTGGCAAAGCCCAGATGAATGAGCTTATTAACCACGTATGCTGTGCCTCAATTGATGGAATTGAAGCAATTTATTCAACCTATAAACCTGCCGATGAAAGGGAAATCCGCAAAATCGCCAAAGAACATAATCTTCTCTTATCCGGAGGCTCTGATTACCACGGTGCTAACAAGCCTAACATACAGTTAGGAACAGGTCTTGGACATCTTTTTGTTCCTTACGAAATAAAAGATGCCCTTTACAAAAGAAGCCTTACTTTTCGTCAACAACCTGAAAAATATAGAATTTAAGGTATAAGGACTCATCGGCTGACCACAGAATTGGGTGGTCAGGTGACTGGGTCCTGTATTCTATCTGTCTTAGTCTTTTATGTACATTTCTTGCCGCTTCGCCAATTGTCTTAGTGAACAATTCCGGATCCATAAAATGTGAACAAGAGCAGGTTGCAAGGTATCCGCCGTCTTTGACAAGCTTCATCCCCCTAAGATTAATCTCTCTGTATCCCTTAACTGCATTTTTAATGGAATTTCTTGACTTGGTAAATGCTGGTGGATCAAGAATCACAACATCAAACTTCTCGCCACTCTTTTCAAGCTGTGGAAGCAGGTCAAACACATCTGCACATTTGAATCGGACAATATCCTCAAGTCCATTAAGCTTGGCATTTTCTGTCGCCTGATTAACAGCAAGTTCAGATGCATCTACTCCTAATACGCTTGAAGCTCCCGATATTCCTGCATTAAGTGCAAATGAACCTGTATGTGTAAAGCAGTCAAGAACCTTCGCACCCTTGCATAAGCCGCCGATAGCTCTCCTGTTATATTTCTGGTCAAGGAAAAAGCCTGTCTTCTGACCGTCCTTAACATCTACATAATATTTAACACCATTTTCAGTTATCATAACTTTGGTATCGAATTCTTCACCGATAAAGCCTTTAACTCTTTCCATTCCTTCAAGCTGTCTTACTTTGGCATCGCTTCTTTCATATACGCCTCTTATTGGCATGCCATATTCTTTAAGTATTTCTTTCAGGTCATCGACAATAAGCTGTTTAAATCTGTCAATTCCAAGTGCAAGTGACTCTACTACAAGAACATCTGAGAACTTGTCTATTACTATACCCGGAAGAAAATCTGCCTCTCCGAATATAAGCCGGCAGGAAGATGTATCGACAGTATCCATTCTGTAGGAAACAGCATCTTTTACACGCTGTTTGATAAATTCTTCGTTAATCTCTCCCTCGTGTCTTGATAACATTCTTACTGTTATTTTGGAACGGCGGTTTACGAAGCCTATTCCCATAAAGTAATCATCGAAATCATGGAGTTCGATAAGGCCTCCGTCTTCTACGGTTTCGGAAAATGTGTCTATCTCGTTGTCGTATACCCACATACCGCCGGATTTTAATTGACGGCCGGCGCCTTTTTTCAGGGTTACTGTGCCTGTTATTTTGAATAAATTGGTCATTGGTTGAGGTCCTCTCTTTTATTTGGGGTGGGGTGGGAAATGCAGTGGTGGCATAGATTGTGCTTGTGCTTCGCACTTCGCCTTCCTTAGCCTGCTTATGATTTGTTTTTGCTGGCTCGTGCTTTGCACTTCGCCTTTAGTTGATTTCCCACTGGTTTCGCCGTGCAGGTCCAAGAAAGCTCTGGCTTTCTTGGACTGTCGGGCTGTCGCCCTATCAGACAGAAATTTTAAAAGCAGCTTTGTGCAAGCACAGCAGCTTTTAAGTTTTCTGTCTGGCACGGCTTGTAGCTTACGCACATTATATCCCCTCACCGTCAGTTTTACAACTTTAATTCTTTCCCAACATCACTTACTACAGCTACCTTTTCACTTCAATACAACCTTAATCTCCTTCTCCATCTAATTCTTCCCTGTATTGTAGAACATAAATACTCCGCCCATTGCTATTATCAGGGCTAAGAGTTTGAGCCACGAGAAGTCGGCTTTTTTGCTTCCAAATAAGCCCATAAGTTCTATTATATAGGCTACTATTACCTGTGCTACTACTATTGTGACTTCGGCTTTGGCTACACCTAGGTCGGATACACTTTTTACTACGGTGAAGGTTATGAATGCTCCTATCACACCGCCTAATAATGATATTTTATTCTCTACCTGAAATATTCCACTAATATCAGGTCTTCCGTTAAACAGCCACATTATAATGCAGGTTGCAAGTGCTGTAAACTGCACGAAGCCTGCCGCCACCCATATACTGCTCGCTTTTGTAACATTCGTATTAAGTACACCTTGCAGGCTCATTAACGCACCTGAGATTATTGCAACAATAAATCCTGCCATCAGACAACCTCCTTTAACAATCTCTATTGTTAATAAAGTATTTACTGATAGCAGGATTTTATTCACTGATATTGGAGTAAATTACATTTTTATCCACACTAATGTATTATTCCATATTTAATTATTAAGCCTTGATAGTGTCATATAATTGGAGATTTCTTTGTAAAACTCATTATATGCACTGTTAAAATCCACTCCGTCCCATAACTGGTGAAGCATAATCTCATATTTTGTATATATGTTGCCTACGCCTACATATTTGGCTTTTACGATGCTGTTAGCATATATTGTGTGCAGTGTATTGTAATTGCTCTGCTGGGTCTTTGATTTATAGCTTATGTCTGCCCTTGCACTCATATGTCCGCTAAGACTTTCCAAATCCTCTGCATAGTCATATGATATTGCCCTTGCTACTGCCTTGGATACCGCAATATTTGATGTGTATGGATTTACTATTGCCATCGTAGTGACTGACATTGCCTTTGACTCTAAATCATCTGCAAGCTTTGGAACTGGAATTATTCCATATTCAACACCTGAAGCATCAATTGTTGAAAGGCTGTCGGCATCAACTATTGTATATATAAGCTTTCCCTCTGCAAACTGTGATACACACGACTGCAATGATGAATTATATCTATCAATCGCATAAGTGTCCTTTAACTTCACATATTCAGTTAAAGCCTTTTTAAAATGCACCTCATCTATTGCAAATGCTCCTGAATCCTCAGCATTATTGCCGCCTATATTAACGTATCTTCCTGTAAATGTATAATTAAGAAACATTGATGATGCATCAAAGTTAAATATCCTCTGAACACTTTTATTATCTTCTGTAACTTCGTAGTTATCATTATATTCTTTTATCTCATCAAATGTATCAACTGCACCTGCAAGCTTACTGTTATACACCATAACCGGCATATTAAATGTAACCGGATAGCCATATAACTTTTCATTATATGAGCTTGCTATAAGGGCAGCCTGTCCATATACTTTATCATTGTATACATCCTTGTAAGAATCATTTTCAAGCATAAGACCTAAAAGATATGCCTTATTGCAATTCTCTGATGACATAAGATACACATCTGGCACATTATCATTTCTTACAGTTTCATTGTAAATTGTATCAACAAAATCTGATGACTCAACATATACCGGATTGACAGTAACCAGATTGTTAGCCTCTTTAAATTCTTTCGCTACATTTTCAAGATAGCTGTCATAGTCCTTATTATCATACCAGACATTAACTGTTACAGGAGTCTCTATATCAAGTTCCCTTGCTGTCTTATTCTTATCTGTACCTGAACATGCCATCACAGATAAAGTAAGAACACCTGCCATAAGAACTGACACAAGCTTCTTAATTACTTTCATTATTCATCCAACCTTTATTAAAATGATTTCTTTAACTTTGTTATCATTTCATCTACGTCCGCCTTAGTTATAACAAGAGGTGGCACCATTCTGATAACATTAGTTCCGGCTGAGAACAGTATAAGTCCATTGTCTAATGCATTAGCAATAACATCTTTAGGATTGATTGAAAGTTCAAGTCCCTGCATAAGTCCAAGTCCTCTCCTCTCAATTATAAAATCATATTCTGCTACAAGTTCATCAAGCTTTTCTTCAAGATATGCTGATACTTCCTTGACATTATCCAATATATGCTGTTTCTCAAATAATTCAAATACTTTTGTTGCTGCTGCACACGCAAGTGGATTACCGCCATAAGTTGTACCGTGATCTCCTGGTACAAGTGCCTTGGCAACTTCTTCCTTGGCAAGAAATGCACCTACTGGAACACCACAGCCAAGTGCCTTGGCAACAGTAAGAATATCAGGCTCAACTCCATACTGCTGGAATGCAAACATTGTACCTGTTCTTCCCATTCCACACTGTATTTCATCAAGTATAAGAAGAATACCCTTTTCATCGCAAAGCTGTCTTACACCCTTGATGAATTCGTTAGTTGCAGGATATATTCCTCCCTCACCCTGTACTGTTTCAAATATAATAGCACAAGTTTTATCATTTACCAACTGTTTAACACTTTCAAGGTCATTATAATTAGCAAATTTAATTCCCGGAATCATAGGTCCGAACGCTTCCTGATAATGCTTATTGCCTGTTACAGCTAATGCTCCCATACTTCTGCCATGGAAGGAATGATGCATTGCTATAATCTCTGAATCAGTTCTTCCTGTCTTTAAATAAGCGTATTTCTTTGCAAGCTTTATAGCACCCTCTATTGATTCTGTACCACTGTTAGTAAAGAATACCCTGTCCATTCCAGAAGCCTTTGTAAGTGCTTTAGCAGCATTTACCGCTGGCTCATTATAGAAATAATTAGATGTATGTATAAGCTTGTCAATCTGTGCCTTTAACGCATCATTATATTCCTTATTATTATAACCTAATGCAAATACCGCAATACCTGCACCAAAATCAAGATATTCTTTTCCGTCTGTATCATATAATCTTACACCATCACCTTTATCAAGTACAATCTGGTATCTGTTATATGTATGTATTAACTTTTCTTCTGCTGTTTTAATAATCTGTTCTGTCTGCATAACTACTCCTGTTATTATATATTAGTATCGAAGAATTTCTCAGCACCTTCTGATAATATAGCTGTACCAACACCCTTGTTAGTAAATATTTCAAGAAGGAGGCAGTGTGGAATACGACCGTCAAGTATATGCACTCTTGAAACACCGTGTTCAATCGCATCAATACAGTTATTAAGCTTAGGTAACATACCACCACCTATTGTACCACCTGCTAATAATTCCCTTGCCTCAGTTGTTGAAAGTTCTGAGATAAGGCTTGATTTATCATTATAATCCTTGTATACACCTTCAATATCTGTTAAGAATGCAAGCTTCTCTGCATTAACTGCCCTTGCAATGGCACAAGCTGCATCATCAGCATTAATATTGTAAGCGTGGAAATTGTCATCATATCCTATAGGGCATATTACTGGAAGAAAATCATCCTTAAGAAGAGAATGTATAAGTGTTGTATCAACTTCCTTGACTTCACCTACATATCCTATATCTTCACCCTTTGAATACTTCTTTTCCACCTTTAGCATACCGCCATCTTTACCACTTATACCACACGCCTTTACGCCAAGTTCCTCTATAAGCGATACAAGGCTTTTATTAACCTTGTTAAGAACCATCTCAGCAATTTCCATAGTTGGCTCGTCTGTAACTCTTAAACCATTCTTAAATTCCGGTGTCATTCCAGACTTTTCAACCCATTTGCTGATTTCCTTGCCGCCGCCGTGTACAATAATTGGCTTAAATCCAACAACCTTTAATAATACTACGTCCTGAATAACTTTTCTTTTAAGTTCTTCATCAACCATTGCACTTCCACCATATTTTACAACTATAATCTTTCTGTTGAACTTCTGTATATATGGGAGTGCTTCAACAAGCACCTGTGCCTTCTTTAACTCTTCTTCCATATTAATTGTACTCATTTATTATCCTCATTCCTGACAATATTACAATGCCATTTTATTCTTAACTATTATGATCTGTAATCAGCATTAATCTTTATGTAATCAAATGTAAGGTCACAGCCCCACGCTGTAGCTTCACTGTTACCCTGCTTAATATCTGCTATTGCGGTTACAGGATTTTGTGAAAGAATTTCAGTTGCCTTTTCTTCGCTGTAATCTGTTGCAGTACCATCTTTAACTATCTGAAGCTTTCCTGCGTTGCTTTCAAAGAATATATCAACCTTCTCCGGCTTAAAATCAACGCCTGAATAACCCATAGCACAAAGAATTCTTCCCCAGTTAGCATCGTGTCCAAATATTGCCGCCTTTGTAAGATTAGAAGTCACTATTGATTTGGCAAGAATTCTTGCCTGTTCCTTAGTTGAAGCTCCCTTAACCTGAACTTCAAAAAGACATGTACAGCCTTCACCATCTCCTGCTATTTTCTTAGAAAGCTCTGTAAGTACATAAGATAATGCCTCATAAAATGTATCATAATCACTGCTGCCTTCCTTAATAGTATCATTGCCTGCTTCTCCATTAGCAAGAACAAGCACTGTATCATTAGTTGATGTATCTCCGTCAACAGATATCATATTAAATGAATCTTCAACAATATCACTTGTCATCTTCTGAAGTGCTTTCTTCTCTATAACTGCATCAGTTGTAATAAAACAGAGCATTGTAGCCATATGAGGATGAATCATACCGGCACCCTTGCACATACCGCCTACCGTTACTTCTTTGCCAGCAATATTTACTGTGCAGGCAACCTGCTTGCTTACAGTATCAGTTGTCATAATTGCCTCTGCGGCAAGTGTTCCAGCCTCTTTAGTATAATCAAGAAGTTCCGGAAGTGCCTTAATTCCTGCACACATTCTATCCATAGGAAGCTGCATTCCAATAACACCTGTTGAACCAAGAAGCACTGCATCAGCTGGAATTCCAAGTGCCTCTCCAGCTGTCTTAGCTTCAAGTGCACAGGCTTCATCACCCTCAACACCTGTACAGGCATTAGCAACACCACTGTTGACTACAATTGCCTGTGCATAAGCTTCATTGTATACAATATTCTTATCCCATTTAACAGGAGCGGCAAATACTCTGTTAAGAGTAAATGTCCCTGCTGTCACGCAAGGCTTGTCTGAAACAACCATTGCCATATCTTTCTTACCATTCTTATACTTAATTCCTGCCGCCATACCAGCTGCCTTAAATCCCTTGGCTGCTGTAACTCCACCTTCTATAATCTGCATAACTGCCTCCTGTCCAGATTAATAACCGCTTGTTATTAAATTACCTATATAATAATTATCTATCAGGATTATTACTTACCAATAACGTCTTATTAATCTTATATGAATAAAATATTTATAGTGCCGCCTGTATTATATAATTCTATGGGAACATAGGTGCAATCTTAAGTCCTTCATTCTCCTCAAAACCGAATAAAAGATTCATATTCTGTACTGCCTGACCAGCCGCACCCTTAACAAGGTTATCTAATGCACCCATAGCAATAATTCTGTTAGTTCTTGGCTCTATCTTAAATCCTATATCTACAAAGTTACTTCCCTCAACCCATCTTGTTTCAGGGCATACATCCTTAGGAAGAACTCTTACAAAATATTCCTTATCATAATACTTATCATAGGCTGCCTTCACATCTTCATAAGATACATCCTTTGCAAGATTGGCATATGACGTAACAAGTATTCCTCTATTCATAGGAACCAGATGTGGTGTAAATATAAGCTTAAGGTCATCTCTTCCACATGCATATCCAAGCTGTTCTTCTATCTCAGGCGTATGTCTGTGTGTTCCAACTCCATAAGCCTTCATGCTTTCGTTTACTTCACAGAAAAGATTTGCTACCTTTGCACCTCTTCCTGCACCAGATGTACCACTCTTGGCATCTATTATAATAGTATCCGGATTGATTATTCCTTCTTTTACAAGTGGATATAATGTAAGGATTGATGTTGTTGTATAACAGCCTGGATTAGCTATGATTCTTGTATCCTTATTCACCTTATCCCTGTTAATTTCGCATAATCCGTAAACCGCTTCATCAATATACTGTGGAGCTTTATGCTCTAACTTATACCACTTCTCATATATATCAACATCCTTTAATCTGAAGTCCGCACTAAGGTCGATTATTTTTACCTTTGAAAGAATCTCATCATTAACAAGAGATGCACATAAGCCCTGAGGAGTAGCTGTAAATATAACATCTACTTCATTAGCAAGCTGATCCATATTGTCATCCATACATTTTGCATCAACAAGCTTAAACATATTTCTATATACATCTGAATAATTCTGGTCAATATAGCTTCTTGAACCCAGCCATACAATCTCAACATCTTTGTGTCCTAAAAGAATTCTTACTAATTCGTTACCTGCGTATCCGGTAGCACCGATAATTCCAACCTTAACCATACGTCCTCCATCTGAATGTGTAATTATTCATTCGTGTGAATATTTTCATCAGTAATCCACATATAAAAATGAATTAACAAAAATGATAAGTTCCATTATAGCAACTTTTTTCCTTATGTAAAGAGTTTATTAGATATGTTTTTATATTTATGCATAATCAATGCATAAAATTGCATAATATTCATTTTTTGCTATTGCATTTTCACCATAAGTAGTTTATTATAATTGGCAGAGTTTATAAATATCTATGGAGGTACTTTTTAATGAAAGAGAAAGTTGTTTTAGCCTATTCAGGCGGACTTGATACTACTGCCATCATCCCTTGGTTAAAAGAAACATTTGATTACGATGTTATCTGTGTCTGCGCAGACTGTGGACAGGAAGAAGAATTAGATGGCCTTGAAGAAAGAGCATTATCATGTGGCGCTGCAAAGTTATACATAGAAGATGTTACAGATGAATTCTGCGATAACTATGTTGTTCCTTGTGTACAGGCTCATGCGGTATATGAAAACAAGTATTTACTTGGAACTTCTATGGCAAGACCTGTTATAGCAAAAAGACTTGTTGAAATAGCACGTAAAGAAGGCGCTGTTGCTATATGCCATGGTGCTACTGGCAAGGGTAACGACCAGATCAGATTCGAGCTTACTATCAAAGCTTTAGCTCCAGATATCAAGATCATCGCACCTTGGAGAGATTCAAGATGGACTCTTCAGTCACGTGAAGATGAGATTGAATACTGCAGACAGCATGGTATTCATCTTCCATTCAGCCCTGACTCAAGCTACAGCCGTGACCGTAACATATGGCATATCAGCCACGAAGGTCTTGAGCTTGAAGATCCTGCTAACGAGCCTAACTACAAGCACCTTCTTGTTCTTGGATGCTCACCAGAGGATGCTCCTGATGAAGGCGAATATGTTACTATGACATTTGAAAAGGGTGTGCCTACATCTGTTAATGGTAAGAAGATGAAGGTTTCTGACATCATCAGAGAACTCAACAGACTTGGTGGAAAGCATGGTATCGGTATTATCGACATCGTAGAAAACAGAGTTGTTGGCATGAAATCACGTGGTGTGTATGAAACACCTGGTGGAACTATTCTTTATGAAGCTCACCAGCAGCTTGAGGAACTCATACTTGACAGAGATACAACAACAGAAAAGATAAATGTTGCTAACAAGTTTGCACAGGTTATATACGAAGGAAAGTGGGAAACACCTCTTCGTGAAGCTCTTCAGGCATTCATCGAAAAGACTCAGGAATATGTAACTGGTGAAGTTAAGTTCAAGCTCTACAAGGGCAACATCATCAAAGCCGGAACAACATCTCCATATTCATTATATAACGAATCTATCGCTTCATTCACAACTGGAGACCTTTATGACCACCATGATGCTGATGGTTTCATCAACCTCTTTGGTCTTTCACTTAAGGTAAGAGCTATGAAGAAGCTTGAGAACGAAAAGAAGAATAACAAATAATACTTTAAAAAATATTATATAACAAGTATTATAAAACAAAATCAGGAGCTGCCACATATATATGTAGCAGCTCCATTTTTCATCTTTTATAATGTTTTATGAGTTTTTATAAGCTCTTATAAACTCTAATAAACTCTTATCAAACATTAATCTCAGATATTTCTATATTCTTTTTCTCCTGTTTTTCACAACCATTCCATATATCAAAGTAATAACATAAGAAGCTGCTGCCAGTATACACATAACACCCATAACCCTATAAGCAATCTGAGTATCTATAAACACAGTTCTTCCTAGATATCTGTTACTTACAGCCGCCATACATCTGTTTCCAATTATATTTGCAATAAAAATATATATACCACCTGTTATGACAAATATACATGGGAGTGTGTACCTTACAACCCTGACAGGATTAAATGCAATGATAACAATCAATAATGTGATATATATTAAAAGCATCAATATCTTAAACACAACAGACGTTATTATTCCATATACCTTTATAAGCGGCTGCAGACGATAAGATATATCACCATATATACCACTGGCATAATTATTTATAGCCTCATTTGCAGCATTTTTACTATAGCTAAGAGCTGCCCTGACTATTGTTTCCTGTATATTTCCCATATTGATATTAGATGCTATTTTGTTATATGTCATATCCATAAGCTCATCCAGCTCTGCATCTATATTAATCTCTATATCATCAAAGGATTTTTCTTTAAGCATCCCGTCAACCATAGCCGTTGTATATTTCTGTGCTATTCTGTCTACTATCTTAGAATCCTCTATACTTGTCTGAATTCTGGATAACGCCTCCATATTATCCCCAAGTGAATCAAAAACAGTATCCATAAAACGGTGCGATATAGCAGCTGACAGTCCTGCATCCTTTAACATGCTTGAGACATACATAGGTGCCGTTACACATACAATAAGTATAAGACCTGCTATTACAGATATTAAACCAACACCTATCTGTGTCCATCTATGAGCAGTATCCCTGTATTGTCTGTATCCATATGACATATATATTCCTTCTTTCTGTTTAGATATAACAATTCCGTAATCTTCCTACGCAATCACATTAAAACAATCACATTAACATAATCATATTAACACAATTATATTAATACAACCATAAAAAAATGTAATAGATTTAGTGCTTTCTTACATTTTCCTGAATCTGTTATACCGCTGTCTTGCAAGTTCTTCCTTGTCCATATCAATATATCTGTACATAAAATCACATATCATGCGTTTCATATATAATGTCACTCTTTTTATATTATTTTCATTTATAACCGGATATTCCGGAATGACCTTCTCTATTATGCCAAGCTCATATAAATCTGCTGCCGTCAGCTTCATTATTTCCGCAGCCTCTTTTGCTTTCTTAGAATCCTTCCACAGTATCGATGCAAAGCCTTCTGGTGAAAGTATTGAATATATGGAATTCTCCATCATCCATACCTCATTGGCAACACCTAGTGCAAGTGCACCACCGCTTCCACCTTCGCCAGTTACTATTGACAATACCGGAACTGTAAGACTGCTCATTTCATACAGATTCTTTGCTATAGCTTCTCCCTGGCCTCGCTCTTCTGCACCAAGACCGCAATATGCTCCTGGAGTGTCTATAAAACATATAACCGGTCTGTTAAATTTTTCAGCCTGCTTCATAAGCCTTAGTGCCTTTCTATACCCTTCGGGATTAGGCATTCCAAAGTTTCTTGATATATTCTCTTTAGTAGTCTTACCCTTCATATGTCCTATGACTGTTACAGGAATGCCGCCAAATGTTGCGATTCCACCTATTATTGCTTTATCATCACAAAAGTTTCTGTCACCATGAAGTTCAAAAAAATCTTTAGTTATTTTTTCTATGTAATCTGCGGCATTAGGTCTTTCACTGCTTCTTGCTATTTCAACCTTTTCCCATACATCATACTCATTATACAGATTATTATCAGCCTCAGCCTTTTTTTCTTCTTCTCTATCTATCTTTTTGAAATATATATTATCAAGATACTCAAGATACTTCTTCATAATATCTGAATTGCTCCGGTATGTATCCACATTTTCTTTAACTTCTGTATAAGCTCCACTGTACTTATGTATGTCAAGCAGATGCGCAAGTGTCTTCTTTAGCTCATCCCTTTTAACTATCGCATCCACAAAGCCGTGCTCTAACAGAAATTCAGCTCTCTGAAACCCTTCTGGCAGTTCCTGTCCTATAGTCTGTCTGATAACTCTTGGTCCTGCAAAACCTATAAGGGCACCTGGCTCTGCAAGTATAATATCTCCAAGCATAGCAAAGCTTGCAGTTACACCTCCAGTTGTAGGGTCAGTAAGAACAGTGATATATAAAAGTCCTGCCTCATCATGTTTTTTTAATGCGGCACTTATCTTTGCCATCTGCATAAGAGATACTATTCCCTCCTGCATCCTGGCTCCTCCTGAGCATGTAAATATAATAACCGGCAGCTTCTGCTCTGTAGCCTTCTCAACTGCCCGTGTAAGCTTTTCACCTACAACTTCGCCCATGCTGCCCATAAGAAATCTTGTATCACAGACACCTATAACAGCTTTGCTGCCATCTATCTTTCCAACACCGGTTATTACTGCCTCATCAAGATTTGTTTTTCTTTTAAGATTCTGGATTTTCTCCTCATAACCTGGGTATTCACATGGATTGCTCTCTTCAATGTTAGTATCCCATTCTGAAAATGTATTCTTATCCACTACCATGGATATCCTTGTTCTGGCATCCAGCTTCATATAATATCCACATTCCGGACATACACAATTATTCAGATACATGTCCTCTGTTAAAATTATTTTTGAACAAACCGGACATTTCGTATATAATCCATCTGGAACATTTATATTACTGCTATCCAGATTGTTGATTTCATTTTTATGGATATTCTTTTTAAACAAGCCTTTTATCTGCATATAAATCCTCATTTCCACGCACTCTTACTGTGCATAACGAACAACTATTTTTTACATACCTGTGGATACTCCTCTGGTATGAAATCTGTACTGACATCACCTTTAATAAACTTCTCATTCTGGCATATATCATACATAAAATCTGTATTTGTTGTGACACCTTCAATAATAATCTCGCCAAGGACACTTCTCATCTTCTCAATCACTGTTTTCCTGTCGTTTGCATATGTCATAACCTTCATTATCATGGAATCATAAAAAGGAGGTATCGTATATCCACTATAAACTGCAGTATCTATTCTTACACCATTACCACCTGGTATATGTATATTCTTTATTGTTCCCGGATTAGGTGCAAAGTTCTTTTCAGGGTTTTCAGCATTGATTCTTATTTCCATGGCAGCACCATGTATCCTTACATCCTCCTGCTTAATACCAAGACTTTCGCCGGCTGCTATCTTTATCTGTTCCTTTATAAGATCAACACCTGTCACAAGTTCCGTTATACCATGCTCGACCTGAATACGGGTATTTACCTCCATAAAGTAATAATTGTCGTTTTTGTCAAGAAGAAACTCAACTGTTCCTGCATTTTCATAGTTAACTGCCTTAGCCACTGCCACTGCAGTATCTCCCATTCTCTTTCTTAATTCATCATTCAACGCAGGAGAGGGTGATTCCTCAACTAACTTCTGGTGATTTCTTTGTATTGAACAATCTCTTTCACCAAGATGAATTGTATTTCCATATTTATCAGCTAATATCTGGAACTCTATATGTCTTGGCTTTTCTATATATTTTTCTATATACATTGTGCCATCAGCAAAGCCATTCACAGCTTCTCTCTGTGCGTTATCGAATTCCCTTTTAAAATCTTCTTTTGTATATACAACACGCATCCCCTTGCCACCGCCGCCAAGTGCAGCTTTAACCATAACAGGATAACCTATATTGTCTGCAAGCTCTTTTCCTCTTTCTGCATCCATAACTGGTTCTTTGGTTCCTGGAATAACTGGAATACCTGCTGATATCATTGTATTTCTTGCTTCCTGTTTATTACCTGTTTTCTCTATGATATCTGAATCTGGACCTATAAATGTGATGTTACATTTTTCACATAATGATGCAAACTTACTGTTTTCAGAAAGAAATCCAAAGCCTGGATGTATTGCATCTGCATGTGTAGCTACTGTTGCACTCAATATTCTTTCCATATTAAGGTAACTATCCTTAGCTGCTGCCTTTCCTATACATACACTCTCATCAGCCAGCTGCGTATGAAGTGCTTCCTTATCCGCCTCAGAATATACTGCAACTGTCTGTATACCCATTTCCCTACAGGCTCTTATTATTCTAACAGCTATTTCGCCTCTGTTCGCTATCAATATCTTATTAAACACAGCTTCATCTCCTTATAATCATTCCATAATCCACATATTATATTTATAACATCAGACGGATTAACCTACCATAAATGTAAGCTCTGCTGTAAGTGCAACCTCGCCATCTACCGTCGCAACAGCCTTTCCCACGCCAACTGGTCCTTTTTTCTTTATAATCTCACATTCCATCTTAAGTTTATCACCAGGAACTACTTTTCTTTTAAATCTTGCATTATTAACTGCACCAAAATATGCTGTTTTACCTTTGTTTTCTTCCAGCGAAAGTATCGCAACAGCGCCTACCTGTGCGCATGCCTCTATCTGAAGGACCCCCGGCATAACAGGCTCAGCTGGAAAATGTCCTGCAAAATAAGGCTCATCATATGTAATACACTTATATCCTGTTGCCTTTATTCCAGGCTCAAGTTCATCTATCGTATCCACAAGCAGAAAAGGATGTCTGTGTGGTATAATATCCATTATTTCCTTTGTTGTAAGCATACTTAACTCCTTATATTAAATAATCGAATTTCATATATATAATGTCGGTATCAAAAACCCATGCCTTTGATACCGACGTATTGTCAGACTGGTTTTATAACAAACATAGGCTGTCCATATTCAACCATCTGTTCATTATCTACAAGAATATCAGTAACCACACCATCATAATCACTTTCAATCTCATTCATAAGCTTCATTGCTTCTACTATACCGATTACCTGACCTTTTTTAACCCTGTCACCTATTGCTACATATGCATCAGCTTCCGGAGATGCTGAACTGTAAAATACACCTACAAGTGGTGAATTAACAGTAAGCACATTATCATCAGAAGTTTTAATGTCCGATTTATTCAATCCTGATTCATTGCCGTTATCGCTATTAACTATATCATCAGCACCGGCAGTTTCTTTAACAGCTGCCCTGTCACTTCTGTCAGCGCCAAGCGAAAGCTTAGTGTCGCCATCTTCCATGCTAAAGCTTGTAAGTGAAGATTCTGATACAGCATTAATGAGCTTTATTACATTTTCTAATTCCATATATTATCTCCATTTCTTCATGACCTTTTATTCATATTCTGGTATTCCATATATCTCACCAGCAATCTACTTATGTACTTTAAGCGTTCATCATATTATGAATACTTTCTTACTATAAGAGTTGCATTATGTCCACCAAAACCAAGAGAATTCGTCATGACTACATCAACGTCCTTTTCGATTCCTTCATCCTTGACATAATTAAGATCCATTTCTTCCTCTGTTTCTGATAGTCCTACATTTGGATGTATATAACCATCCTGGATTGACTTGACACAGGCTATGAACTCAACTGCGCCCGCTGCACCAAGCAGATGTCCAACCATGGATTTTGTTGAACTTACAGGCACATTGTAAGCTGCATCCTTAAGTGCCAGCTTGATCGCCCTTGTCTCAAAAAGATCATTATGATGGGTACTTGTTCCATGTGCATTTATATAATCGATATCATCTGGTTTTACTTCTGCTTCCTTCATGGCACTTGTCATAGCATATGCAGCTCCACTTCCATCCTCCATAGGTGATGTTATATGGTATGCATCAGAAGAACAGCCATAGCCTGTGATCTCTGCATATATATGCGCTCCTCTCTTTAAAGCATGCTCCAGTTCTTCAAGTACAACCACACCTGCTCCTTCACCCATGACAAAGCCATTTCTTTCTTTGTCAAATGGGATAGAGGCTCTCTTAGGGTCTGTAGATGTTGAAAGTGCTGTAAGCGCAGCAAAACCACCGATTCCAATAGGAGATATAGAACTTTCAGTTCCACCTGCAAACATAACATCTGCTTCTCCATGCTGTATGCTTCTATAGCCTTCACCTATAGAGTTAGTTCCAGTAGCACATGCTGTAACAACATTTATATTCTTACCCTTTAAACCTAGCTGTATTGATACATTGCCAGCTGCCATGTTAGTTATCATAAGAGGTACAAGAAGCGGATTAATCCTAGATGGACCCTTTTCAAGAAGCTTCTTGTGATTGCTTTCCATAGCTTCAAGGCTTCCAACACCAGAGCCTACTGATACACCAACACGGAAAGCATCCTCTTTAGCCATATCAAGCCCCGAATCCTTCATAGCCTCATGCGCGGCCGCAACAGCATACTGGCTGAACTTTTCCATCCTTTTGGCTGCCTTGAAATCCATATAATTCTTAGCATCAAAATCCTTTACCTCTGCTGCAAGCTTAACCTTATAATCTGTTGTATCAAATCTTGTTATATTATCTATTCCAACTGTATTCTCTTTAACAGAATTCCAGAATTCATCCACACTTAAACCTATAGGTGTTATTGCACCCATACCTGTAACAACTACTCTTCTCATCAGATATTCATACCTCCATCTACTGATATCACCTGTCCTGTTATGTATGCTGCTTCATCTGATGCCAGAAATGCTACAGCATTGCTTATATCATCCACGCTTCCCATTCTTGAAAGAGGAATCATATCAAGTACTGACTTCTTCTGTTCATCAGATAAAACCTTTGTCATATCTGTATCAATATATCCAGGTGCAACTGCATTAACAGTTATTCCTCGCGATGCAAGCTCCTTTGCCGCAGATTTGGTAATACCTATCACACCTGCTTTAGAAGCACTGTAATTAACCTGTCCTGCATTACCAGCTATGCCTACAACTGATGACATATTGATTATTCTTCCGCTTCTTTGCTTTAACATGTATCTGCTTACGTGTCTTATGCAGTTAAATGTTCCCTTAAGATTAACATCTATAACTCTGTCAAAATCTTCCTCTTTCATTCTCATGATAAGACCATCTTTTGTTATACCTGCATTATTTATAAGAATGTCTATTCTCTTATATTTATCCATTATATATGTAATCATTTTTTCAGTTTCTTCATACGAATCAACCTGACACTTGTATTTTTCTGCCTTTCCGTTGGCAGCCAGAATATTTTCAACTGTTCTATCTGCTGCCTCATCATTACCACTGTAATTAACAATAACCACAGCCCCCTCTTTGGCAAAACGGGCAGCTATAGCAGCTCCTATTCCTCTGCTAGCTCCGGTTACAAGCACTATCTTGTTTTCATATCTTTTTATACAATTATCCATACACATAACACACTGCCTTTCATCGATACAATATTGCTAAAGCCTTACCAATATCTTGTCTGCATTTATTGCCTGTTATTTTATAACTACTTCCTTTTCCATGCTCTTAGCTATCTTTTTAACAAAGCCAGATAAAGTCTTTCCTGGTCCCACCTCAACAAATGTATCATAACCATCGGCTATCATTTTTCTGACTGACTGTTCAAAACGTACTGAACTATATACCTGCTTTGAAAGAAGTTCTTTTATATATCCACTGGATGTATTCTCATCCACATACTCAGCTGTACAGTTTGCCACATAAGGATACTTCACTTTATCAAAAGTAACTTTTTCAAGATCCTTCATAAGCTTATCACCTGCGCCCTTAAGAAGCTTTGAATGAAACGGTCCACTTACATTAAGAAGGAGTGTTCTTCTTGCTCCTGCTTCCTTAAGCACTTCCATAGCCTCCTGTACACATTCCTTTTTACCTGATATTACTATCTGGCCAGGGCAGTTGTAATTAGCTGCGGAAACTGTATCAGGATACATATCATTATCAGACTCTGTGTTCCCACTTTTATCCTTGTTATATTTAGCAAGTACACTGTCAACCTCATCTGATGTAAGCCCGATAACTGCAGCCATGGCGCCTATACCAGCCGGAACCTCCTGTTCCATATATATTCCACGGTTTCTTACAAGTCTTACACCATCTTCATAAGATAGCGCACCACTTGCAGTAAGTGCACTATATTCACCTAATGAAAGTCCAATAGCTGCATCATACGTAAGGCCCTGCTCAACCATATCAGCAAGCTGGGCGATTTCTGTTACATATAACGCAATCTGTGTATACTCGGTTTTATCAAGAAGATCATTTTCTTCAAATATTAAATGCTCCATATTGATACCTGTCAGTTCACCAGCCTTCTTAAAGCACTTTACTGATGAAGTGCAGCTATTATAGCTTTCTCTTCCCATTCCAGTACGCTGGCTTCCCTGTCCTGGAAACATTACAACTGTTTTTCCCATACCTTTTAAATCCTCATTTCCATACACTGTTTTATGCCAGCTTATTATGTGAATTATATACCTCAGAGACTTCCTTCATAAGCTCCTTAATAATCTCTTCACATGTCTGTTCCTTATTGACAAGACCTGCTATCTGACCTGCCATTACAGTTCCCTGCTTGACATCACCATCCACAACAGCCTTTCTTAGTGTTCCAAGAGTAAGTCTTTCAAGCTTTTCAAACTCAACGCCTTCTTTTTCCATATCAAGATACTCTCTTGTCATGCTGTTTCTAAGTGACCTTACTGGATGACCTGTACTTCTGCCAGTTACTACTGAATCTATATCCTTGGCAGCTATAACTCTGTCCTTATAATTCTGATGGACATTTGACTCCTTAGCCACAACGAATCTTGTTCCCATCTGTACAGCCTCTGCACCAAGCATAAATGCCGCACATACACCTCTGCCATCACCTATTCCGCCAGCTGCTATAACAGGAATATTAACTGCATCAACAACCTGTGGTACAAGTGTCATGGTCGTTTCCTCGCCGATATGTCCACCTGATTCCATGCCCTCTGCTACAACTGCATCTGCTCCGGCACGTTCCATCATTCTTGCAAGTGCAACTGATGCCACAACAGGAATAACCCTTATTCCAGCTTCCTTCCAGGCCTTCATATATTTGCTTGGATTGCCTGCACCTGTTGTTACTGCTTCTATATGCTCATCAATAACAAGCTGTGCTATCTCATCTGCATAATCACTTAAAAGCATAATATTAACACCAACTGGCTTATCTGTTATCTTTCTTGCAATATGTATCTGTTCTTTAACCCATTCTGCCGGCGCATTAGCTGCTCCAATAAATCCCATTCCACCGGCTTTGCTGACGTGGGCTGCCAGATTAGCATCTGCAACCCATGCCATACCGCCCTGTATAACAGGATATTCTATATTAAGAAGCTCTGTTACACGAGTTTTCATAACTTATCTTCCTTCCTGACATTTATAACTATTTCTGGTTAGCCTCGATATAATCAACAACATCCTGTACTGTAAGAATCTTTTCAAGCTCCTCAGATGGAATAGTTACTGAACACTCATCCTCAAGTGACATAACAAGTTCAAAAAGATCAAGTGAATCTGCCTTAAGATCTTCCTTGAAATTAGACTCAGGCTTAATAACTGCCTCATCTATACCTAACTGTGCTGCAACTAATTCTCTTACTTTTTCAAACATAATGTTAAATCTCCTTAATTCTTATTATTTTTTATTATATGTTGTCGGGGTCAAAAGCCCACAACTTTGATATCTATGGCAAAGCTTTTGCCATAAACATCTTATATATGTTAAAATGCCGCTTATCCGGCTGCCTGATATCTTTTAGTAAGCAGTCTGCAAATATCTATATAATAAGCTTAGCATCTTTAACCGTGCTACCATACAAGCAGAATACTTCCCCAGCTTAATCCTGCACCAAAACCGGCAAGTACAAGCTTCTCTCCCTGTTTTAAGCTTCCATTCCTGTTTAACTCATCAAGCAGAATAGGAATGCTTGCTGATGATGTATTTCCATATTCATTCAGATTGACTGGAAACTTATCTTTATCAGCCTTAAGTCTTTTAGCTACACTCTCTATAATACGTACATTAGCCTGATGCAATATGAACTTATCAACTTCATTAATATCCATATTATTATTATGTAAAAGTGTTTCTATAGCTGTAGGAACACTCTTTACGGCGAATTTAAACACTTCCTGTCCATCCATATGTATAAATATATCTGTGCTGCATGAATCAGAAAATCTTCTGCCACCTGTTAAAACAGATGCACCTGTTCCATCATTGTAGATATTGCTGTCAATAATTCCTCTTTCATGACCAACTAAGGCACCTGTAACATCTTCTGTGTTGTTATCAACTGCTTTAAGAACCACTGCACCAGCACCATCTCCAAAAAGCACACACACACTTCTGTCTTTCCAGTTAACTATTTCTGACATTTTTTCTGAACCAATAACAAGTGCATATTTATACGAACCTGCCTTTAACATTGAAGCTGCAATATCCAGGGCTGTAATAAAACCTGAACATGCTGCACTTACATCAAAACACATAGCATTTACTGCTTTAAGCTTTGCCTGTACAAGTGATGCCTGATTAGGAAAAGCATAATCAGGAGTTGACGTTGCAACTATAATCAGACCAATCTTAGAAGCTTCAATACGTGCATCCTCTACTGCATTTCTTGCAGCGTTATATGCCATATCAGCATTATCCATATCTTTTGCTATATGTCTGTTACATATACCAGTTCTTGTCCTTATCCACTCATCACTCGTATCTACCATTTCTGACAGATTATCGTTAGTCAATATATCTGGTGGAACATAGCTTCCTGTTCCTATGATTCTTGTTCTTATCATACTTTTTTGTCCTTATTTATTTGACTTACTAACAATTTGATTATCTTACTTTGATTTTCAAACATTATTTTTATACTACAAAACTTATGTGTTTGTCAAGGTTATTTTGATATTCAAATTATTAAAATATACTAAAGCAATAAAAAAAGACCTGAAACAGATTATTACATCTGCTTCAGATCCTTTTTAACTTTTAGTTTAACTTCTTTATCCGGCGTGAGCGATTCACATATCTTTCGTACCGCCTTCTGATATGACAACTTATCTAACTTTAAGCAGTCGGTATCTGTAAGATATTCCCACGTTCTTTTTGGAAATGTAACAAAACATTCCGCAAGAAGCCAGCCTGCTGCCATCTGTGTATAATATCCATAGGCCGAAAAATCCCTGTTTACAAGTGAAAATATATCATCAAGATATAAACCATTAGCACAATTTATTTCATCTGTGCTTTCTATATCTTTAATAGTAACCTTTTTCATTCTCGGTCTTTTCATGCCATGCATATCAACCTTTAAATAGTGGTCTAACAGCATTATAAGCCCTACTCTTGCCCTGTATTCATCAAACGATTCTATACATTCCTTTATGTATGGCAGAAACTCGTCCCGAAACATATCCATAACCCTGAATTCTACACAGAAGCTGTCGTTTACAGCCCAGTTGTTCACAAGAGGAACGAATGTGTTGAAGTCTTTTAAAGCCTTCTTAAAGTCTTTCTCCTTCGCTGTTCCCATTCCTATTATGTAGCTTCTAAGCAGTGTTTCTTCCTGATAAATATCCGGTTCACTAAGCAGCTGCCGGAAATCCTTATTCTCCTTTATCAGCTGTTTTGCATATTGCTTTAATACCGGTTGTCTTATTCCTATTATATTATCGCAGCCAGGAATAAGTGAGGATGTAAATGCTGCATATTCTCCTTTATCAGTCATCCCCAGAAGTTCATTTCTTATATATTCCAGCATTATTCATAAAGAGGATACTTGTCTGTAAGTTCCTTAACCATAGCCATAGCCTTAGCCTGATTAGCATCAACGTCATCTACAAGTAAAGCAATAGCTTCTGCTACTACATCCATATCTGCTGTGTTGAAGCCTCTTGTTGTAACTGCTGCTGTACCAAGTCTGATACCACTTGTTACGAAAGGTGAAGCTGGATCGTTAGGGATAGTGTTCTTGTTGCATGTAATGTTAGCTGCATCAAGAAGCTTTTCTACTTCCTTACCAGTCTTATTCTTGCTTAAAAGGTTAACAAGCATAAGGTGATTATCTGTACCACCAGATACGATATCAAAACCTCTGTTCATAAGTCCTGTACAAAGAGCCTGTGCATTATCAACAATGTTCTTAGCATAAGTCTTAAAGCTTGGGTCAAGTGCTTCCTTTAAGCATACTGCCTTACCAGCAATAACATGCATAAGTGGACCTCCCTGGATTCCTGGGAATACAGCCTTGTTAAACTTAAACTTTTCAGCAGCTTCTGCTGATGAAAGAATCATACCACCTCTTGGTCCTCTTAATGTTTTATGAGTTGTAGTTGTAACTACATCAGCATAAGGGATAGGGCTTGGATGCTCTCCACCTGCTACAAGACCAGCAATATGAGCCATATCTACCATAAGATAAGCACCAACTTCATCAGCTATCTCTCTGAACTTCTTAAAATCAATAACTCTTGCATATGCAGATGCACCAGCAATGATCATCTTTGGCTTACATTCCTTAGCAATTCTTAATACTTCATCATAATCTATAAAGCCTTCAGCTGTAACTCCATAAGGAACTATATTAAAATATTTACCAGAGATATTAACTGGTGAACCATGTGAAAGGTGTCCACCACAGTCAAGGCTCATACCCATAACAGTATCACCTGGTTCTACCATAGCAAAGAATGCTGCAAGGTTAGCCTGTGCACCTGAATGTGGCTGAACATTGGCATATTCACAACCAAATAACTTCTTAGCTCTCTCAATTGCAAGTGTTTCAACAACATCTACATATTCGCAGCCACCATAATATCTCTTTCCAGGATATCCTTCTGCATACTTGTTAGTAAGAGGGCTTCCCATAGCTGCCATAACAGCTTTACTTACAAGGTTCTCAGAAGCTATTAATTCAATATGGCTTCTCTGTCTTGCTAACTCATCATCCATAGCTTTAGCTAATTCTGGATCATAGTTCAATACTTCATCAAATGAATACATATTACAACCTCCATTTTCTATAGTTGTAGTTATACAACCTGTTTGACTATTAATTTTATAGATTATTTATCAATAAGTCAATGTATAATTATACATTTGTACAATAATTAAGTTATTTAATACAATCTTCATTAGAATATCCGCCTTAGAAAGTTATATAAGCCATTATTCCATACACCTGCCTCGTGTCCGCCGTGTCTGTAATAGAATATATGGTCAATTGAATGTTCTGTCATATATCTTGAATAATTCTCTGATGATACCCTGCAATATGGATCTTCATCACCTGTTACTATAAGTGTAAGAAGTGGTGCTTCCCCGCCTTCCTTAACAAGCTCAGGAAGAAGATATCCCCTGTTGCCATATAATGTTTCACCGCTTCCTGTATTAACAACTCCTCCAACAGGCTCAAATGCACCTACATACCCAAATATATCAGGGTGTGCAAAGCATAAATAAAGAGCTTCCCGTCCACCTAATGAATATCCCGCAATTCCTGTGTATTCCCTGCCTATCTTAGTTGAATAATGCGAATTAATATATGGAATAAGAGCATTAATCACATCATTTTCACAGGCATCATATCTTGCAGTTAAATCTGAAAATCCATAATCAGATTCCTGCTTTCTGTCAACATCTGTAAATACAGTAAAGCTTACTAATATCATATCGTTGCGGTTGTATTCATACACAATATTCTGTGCTGTTGGTCTTGCACCAAGAACCCTGTAATCTTCATATGTTCCACTCATTCCGTGAAGAAGATATACTACAGGATAGCTTTTACTCTTATCATATCCATATGGAAGATACACATTGGCATTTCTTGTAGCATTAGTAGTTGGAGAATAATATTCTATCTTCTCAATCTCACCATAATTGCCGCCAAGATATTCTGAATTAAACGCTTCTGGTTCTTCATAATTAGTATCATTCTTATCATAAGAGAACAACATTACCGGATAATCGTGATTAATTCCAGCTTCGTCTGTTGTACTATTATTTTCATTAACACTGTCACCATTAGTATTTTGGTTGCCACAACTTGTTAACAACAGGCTTGCTGATAATGCAAATGCCATTATAAGTGCCTCTGTTTTTCTAATATTATTTCTTCTCATAATTAATCACCTCATATAATTATTAATTAAACCTGATTATTAACTCTACATTTTGATAATAGCATTTAGAGTTAACTTCAAGTCAAGCATAAAATATTCCTATATAAATAAAATATATGAAGCACCTTCTCACACTAAGCACTGTCGCTTGCGACAACCTACATCTTCGTGCAAGTGTGCATCATCGGCACATAGCACCTTTTATGTATAGGAAATTCTATCGAAATTCCCTATTACATAAAAAAACAACAGCTGTCTTTTATAAATAATGCAGACATAAAATGTCATTTGCACTCCTTATAATAAACATACTGTTGTCTTATAAATATTAATAACCCTGCAAAACCATCCTGATTATATTATTAATTACAACTTATAATAATCAACTGCTAGTCTTGCAATACATTGTAATCTGCTTAATCTCTTACAATCCATTTAGTTATCTACTGAACTCTTTAAATCCTCTGCAAGAAGATATATGTTATGTAATATATTCTTACAGTTCTTCATACTTTCAACTGTTGTGTCAGATACTTTTAGGCCTTCAGTTGAAGCAGCTGCTACCTCTTCTCCTGTTGCTGATAAATGTGAAATATTATCAGAAATAACAGAAGTTGAATCCAGTATCTTGTTAATGCTCTGCTCTGCAGAATGTATATTGTTCATAAGATTATCAACTGTTTTTCCTACGTCCTCAAAAGTCACTCTTGTATTATCAATAAGTTCATTCTGCTTATTAACTGACTCAACTGACGCTTTTATGCTCTCATTAGCTTTCTTCGTATCTTCATAAAGATTATTGATTATATCTGTTATGCTTGAAGATGCATTCTTAGTCTGTTCTGAGAGCTGTCTTATCTCTTCGGCTACTACTGCGAAACCCTTTCCGGCTTCTCCTGCTCTTGCTGCTTCTATTGAAGCATTTAATGCAAGAAGGTTAGTCTGGCTTGAAATCTCTACGATAGAACCAATAAATCCCTGTACATCATCAACCTTTTCTGTAAGACTGTTAATCACATCTACGATTATATTGCTTGCATCATGTACATTCTGTGCCTGTTCCTTAAGTTCAACTACTATAGCCTTACTATCATTAACAGTCTCATCTGTTCTGTGTGAGGCCTCAACCATCTCGCTTATCTCTTTTTCAGCAATATCAGTGTTTTCTTGAATCTCTGCACACATAGTGGCCTGTCTTTGTATGGCTTCTGCTGTGCTTTCTGTGCTTTCTGCTATATCTTTCATTGAATTGTGGTTTATATCTATGCTCTTTTCTAACTCATCAAGCATATCCATAGCCTGTCCGAAATGTCTGGTTATATTATCAGCTACAACAACCATCTTCTCGTTATTCTCTTTCTGTATAACTGCTGCTGCCTCTATCTTATTCATATTCTCTGCAAAAAACTGCTTAAGCAGCTTTGTTACACTAAGAGATATACATGTAACAATAACCAATACTAATATAGCAAGAACCCTGCTTGCCATAGCCACTCCATTATACATATTATAATCCATAATAAGTCTTATGACATTACCAGCTATCGCAACGCCATCAGCCCACAATATTAGTTTTTCATTAAGATATACCATCGAAGCCATAATCAAAGGAAGTACATATGTCCATACACCATCAGTTGAATTAAGCAGTATAAGAACAACATATCCAAATGCCATTGATACCGCAATCGTTAATTCACACACTCTGGTCTTCTTCCTTAAAATATAAGCAGCTACTGATACAATAATTACAGCAAGTGCCACAACAAACTGTATTAAAATCTTTCCTTTGTTATGTCCGTCACCCACTCCTAATGCTGCCATCAGGGTCAGCGCAATATAACCAAATACTATGAGAACTGTAAATAAAACAGTCCTGTTTGCCCTTATATACTGATTCTCTGTCATAATTTTTCTCCAGTCTTTTGTTATAGTTTTGCAAAGATTTATAAAAAAAGTATATACCCATGATTATTCAAATGCAATATTTTTGCTAAAAAAAAGCTGATAAAGCCATTATTTTCATCCAGATTTCACAAAGTATTGTCTAAAAATATAGTTAAAAAAAGCATTTGAAAATATCCATTAAATACTTTCAAATGCTCTTAAAATATTATTCCTGTTCTGACTCTGTAATTCTGATAGATAAGTCTTCAAGCTGTTTTGCATCTACAACATCAGGTGCGTTAGTAAGAAGACATGTTGCATCCTTTACCTTAGGGAAAGCTATAACGTCCCTTATTGAATCTCTCTTAGCCATAAGCATAACAAGTCTGTCAAGACCATATGCAAGACCAGCGTGTGGTGGTACTCCGTACTTGAACGCATCAAGTAAGAAACCGAACTTCTCATTAGCGACTTCATCTGTAAGACCAAGTGCCTTAAACATTCTTGACTGTACATCAGCCTGATGGATTCTTACTGAACCACCACCTATCTCTGTACCGTTAAGTACAATATCATAAGCCTTTGCACGTACTGAACCTGGGTCTGACTCGAGCTTATCAAGATCCTCATCCATAGGCATTGTAAACGGATGGTGCATAGCTACAAATCTTTCTTCTTCATCTGACCACTCGAACTGAGGGAATTCTGTTACCCAGAGGAACTTATAATCATTCTTATCAAGAAGTCCCATCTGTCCAGCAAGTTCAACTCTTAATGCTCCAAGTACATTCCATACAATCTTATTGCGGTCAGCAGCAAATAAAAGAAGGTCACCCGGCTTACCTTCCATAGCCTCAACAAGTGCGTTCATCTCATCCTCAGTCATAAACTTAGAGAATGAAGACTTAAGTGAACCATCTTCGTGAATAGCTATATAAGCAAGACCCTTTGCACCATATCCCTTTGCAAAGTCGACAAGTGCATCAATCTTCTTACGAGGCATACTTCCCTGTCCATTGGCATTAATACCTCTTACAGTTCCACCATTCTCGATAGCCCCTGTAAATACGCCGAAACCACAGTTCTTTACTATGTCTGTAACATTCTTAAGTTCCATACCAAATCTTAAATCTGGCTTATCAGAACCAAATCTATCCATAGCTTCCTGCCATGTCATACGCTGGATTGGAAGCTGTACATCAATATCTAATACCTCTTTGAAAAGATATGCTAAAAGTCTTTCATTAACATCAATTACATCATCAACGTCAACAAATGACAATTCCATATCTATCTGAGTGAATTCCGGCTGTCTGTCAGCTCTTAAATCTTCATCTCTGAAACATCTTGCAATCTGCATATATCTGTCATATCCAGAGCACATAAGCATCTGCTTAAAGAGCTGTGGTGACTGTGGAAGTGCATAGAATTTTCCTGGATGAACCCTGCTTGGCACAAGATAATCTCTTGCTCCTTCCGGCGTTGACTTAGTAAGCATAGGTGTCTCTATTTCAAGGAAACCTTCATTAGCAAGAAATGCTCTTGTAAGAGTGGCAACCTTGCTTCTCATAATGATATTAGACTGAATATCAGGACGTCTAAGATCAAGGCATCTATATTTAAGTCTTATATCTTCTTTAGTATTAATATTATCCTCAATTGGAAATGGAGGTGTCTCTGACTCAGAAAGTATTCTTAATGATTCAGCCGCAATCTCAATATCACCTGTCTTAAGATTGTCATTAACTGCTCCACTTCTCTTAATAACCTTACCTACCACAGCTATTACGAATTCATTTCTTAATGTATATGCCTTGTCAAATCCTTCTTTACCGATAATATTCTCATCAAAAAGAATCTGTAAAAGACCGCTTCTGTCTCTTAAATCCACAAATATAAGTGAACCAAGATTACGTCTTTTAGCAACCCAGCCCATAACTGTAACTGTACTGCCAATATCTGCACTTGAAACTTCTGTGCATCTGTGTGTTCTCTTTAAGCCAACCATTGACTCTGCCATAGTTAATTACCTCATTCTTCTTAGCTGTATTAACAGCCTGTTTTATTTGCCCTAAGGCATAATTAGGTTACTCCTAATCCTGACTGATTTTTAGTATATCACTTATATCCAAATCATCAATATCTAATCTGCTATTATTAATCAATTCTATAGTCGAATCTTCGTGAATAAGCCTCTGGAATAAAAGGAATACTCTGATATCCATATTCTTAATCTCATCTATCATAATTGTAACAGCAGTGTCTATATCAAATGCTTTCCTATATGGTCTGTCTGATATAAGTGCCGCAAATTCATCTGCAACCTTTAATATTCTTGCTCCTAATGGTATCTGCTCACCAACAAGCCCATTAGGATATCCGCTTCCATCAAAACATTCATGATGTGAAAGAACGACATCCATTATATTATCTGAATAATCGTATTTTTTCAATAGATCATGGCTTATCTTTGAGTGCATACTCATATACTGCTTCTCATCTTCCGGAAGTGCCTCATCGGTTCTTCCATACAGATATTCTGAAAGCTTTAACTTTCCAACATCGTGAACCATCGCAGCAATCTTTAATTCGTATGCCTCATCTTTAGACAAACCACACATCTGTGCAAGCTCATATGTCAGATTGGCAACAAGCACTCCGTGCTTAATTCCACTTTTAAAATCATTAATCATATAATCAATGAGTTCATTATTGTTATTCTTCATAATTCTACCATATCAATATACTTAATGCTGAATCAATTCCATTCAGACAATATTATATTATATTTTTATGTGAAAGAAATGTCAATGTCCTTATCGGCTATATTTAAAGAGAAACCTTGTATACACGTTTATTTAAGCTTTGCAAAATGTTCTTTAGCAAATTCCATATCCTGAACCGCCTCAAGAGTTCCAACATAATTTCCCTGCTTGTCCCTTACCGCAATATATTTAACAAGCATAGTCCTTCCTTGTTTATCCATCCAGACAGATACTTCATCAAGTGTTCCTATCCTGAATTCTTCTATAATTCTTCTGACCTTTGCCTCAATCTTTGGTGGGTGGCACGAGAATACCTCCCTGTCAATTGCCATAACAGGTCTTTTAAATACCTTTGACCCTTCATTAAAATATCTGTTGATATTATCTTCATCAACAAATGTTATCTCCATTGGTATTGCATTAAGCAGTGCCTCAAGCTGCGAAAGTGTCATATGTCCGCCTGCCATATATAACTCATTCTGAACATCTTCTTTCTTATCAGATTGTTCTGACACTTCAGGTTTATACACATTTTCTACTTCTTCTGCTTTCTCCCATCTGTCTGATACTGTATCAAGGCACACGGCATAATCTTTGGAATCGTGATATATTCCAATCCACTCAGCTTCCGTAAAATTAGCGGCACAGTTAGGATACAATATATTATCTTCCTTATATATCATCTCCTCTGCCCTCTTTATAACATTTTCTATTCTTTCAATTAATTTACCGTCCAGACTTTTACCATTATTGTTATCCGCACTGTTATTATTGTCTGCTTTGCTACTGTTATTACCGTCCATGTAATTTAACTGCTTTGCTATGTCTGACAGCTCATCTCTTATCTCATCATCAACTGTCCACATAACCGCCGAAGGTCCGCTGATTTTATATCGTACATTAAGCACCGGATATAACAAATCCCCTTTCTTGGCATAATGAATAGATAACTCCCTGAGCTTATATATCTTCTCTTTCAGTGCCTTTATATCAATATGTCCGCTTGTAATATTTTCTTTAATATCATCAATAACCTGCTGGATTGCCTTATTTTCTTTCACAAAAGTATTTAATGGGTGGCCGCTTATCATAGCCAGTTTATTAAAAATGCTTTCTCTGTCTTTACGCATATCTGCAATGGCACTCTTAGTCATACCTTTCATTGTGTCATCATAGTACTTTTTCATCTCTGATATTTCATTTTCCGCCTTGGCTATTCTTTCTTCCTTAGTCGCACCGTGAAATAATGCTGAGTGAACATCACACAGCTTTGAAACCTCTGATATAGGTGTTCCCTCTGCTATCAACGCCTGCTCCGCTTCCATAATCTCTATTGGATTGACATCATTGAATTCCTTAACAAAATCTTTCTTAACATTCTCAAGACTTTCACCATCACCAAGTCTTTTAAGATAGCCTTTAATCTGTTCTGTCCTGTTCATATAATTCCTCCATTATTTTTATTATATTTTTCAATCTATCTGCTGGTAATTTATCAGCTTTATATATAAGCTGGCTGTTATGCTTATATGTGCATCATATTATAATCTGCTTTATTATCTTGTAAGCTTACAGTCACTCTTACCTGTATATCTTGTAAGACCACAATTACACTTATCTGTATGTGGATTATTAGTATGTCTGGATTGTAACATCTTCATTCCGCATTAATATGTTGTATTTACAACACTTTCAAGATTAATATTCATATCTTAATTGTTTTGCTTGTTAATAATCCTGCTTTTATAATATAATACTTAGGACGATTAACGATTGTGGGGTGAATATTTTATGAAATATGATGTAATAATTATAGGTGCTGGTCCGGGCGGAATATTCTCTGCTTATGAGCTTATGAAGAAAGCTCCTGATCTAAAGGTTGCCGTATTTGAAGAAGGTAATACTTTAGAGAAGAGAAAATGTCCAATTGACGGAAAAAATATAAAATCCTGTATCAAATGCCCAACCTGTGCCATTATGAATGGCTTTGGCGGTGCCGGAGCATTTTCTGATGGCAAATACAACATTACTAATGACTTTGGTGGTACTCTTTACGAATATATCGGCAAGGAAGAAGCTATTGGCCTTATGAAATATGTTGATACCATCAATACTTCCCACGGCGGTGAGGATACGCATATGTACTCAACTGCCGGTACTAAATTCAAGACTTTATGTATGCAGAACAAATTAAAGCTTCTTGATGCTTCTGTAAGACATCTTGGAACTGATATTAATTATATTGTCCTTGAAAATATGTACAATGAAATGAAGGAGCATATTGATTTCTACTTTAATACTCCTGTTACTAATATTGAAATAATCGATAATAATTACCGCATATATTACAAAGATACCTATATGGACTGCAACAAATGTATTGTGTCAGTTGGAAGAAGCGGAAGCAAATGGATTGAAAAAGTCTGTCAGGACTTAGATATTCCAACCAAATCAAACCGTGTTGATATCGGCGTAAGAGTTGAACTTCCTGCTGTTATATTTGCACATCTTACAGATGAATTATACGAAAGTAAGATTGTATACAGGACTGAAAAGTTTGAGGATTTAGTCCGCACCTTCTGTATGAATCCTAATGGTATCGTTGTTAATGAGAATACTAACGGCATTGTAACTGTTAATGGACACAGCTATGAAGGCAGTGATAAACAGACCGAAAATACTAACTTTGCCCTGCTTGTTGCAAAGCACTTTTCTGAACCTTTCAAGGACAGCAACGGATATGGTGAAAGTATTGCACGTCTTTCTAATATGCTTGGAGGCGGTGTAATTGTCCAAAGATTCGGTGACCTTATACGAGGCAGACGAAGCACAGATAAAAGAATTGAAGAAGGACTTGTAAGACCTACTCTTTCTGCTACTCCCGGCGATTTAAGCCTTGTTCTACCTAAGCGTATACTTGATGGAATAATAGAGATGATTTACGCTCTTGATAAGATTGCTCCGGGTACTGCCAATGACGACACTCTTTTATATGGTGTTGAGGTCAAATTCTACAATATGGAAGTTGAGATTGATAACAACCTTGAAACCAAGTACAAAGGTCTTTACATAATCGGTGACGGAAGCGGCGTTACACATTCATTATCACACGCTTCTGCAAGTGGTGTATATGTTGCAAGACGAATAATTGATGAGGAAGAATAATTCCATATTAAAATAATTCTCAATATTTAATATTATGAATAGGTCAATATATTTTAATAAATACGCTCTAAACATTTCACAAGTAAAGATTAGAACAATAAACCATTTATATATAATAATATTTGAAGCTGATAAAATCTCCCTATAACTTATATCTTTCCTAAGCCTTTGCTTCTGGATATAAGTTACAGGGAGATTTATTCTTAATAATCTATCTAGTTCGATGATTAAAATCTACCATAATATCTATTAGTATCTATTTTATTAAGTTAATAATCTACTCAAGTCTTATTTAACTTCTACAAGCTCAATCTTAAAGTTAAGTTCTTTTCCTGCCATCTCGTGGTTAGCATCAAATGTTATGTCATTCTCTGTTAAGGCTGTTACCTTAGCTGGAAATGGCTGTCCATATACATTCTGAAGATATACCATATCATCAACCTTAAGTTCTTCTGAACCTGCAAGCTCGCTGATTGGAACTGTGATAATTGCATCTGGATTTTTCTCTCCATAAGCTTCTTCTGGCATTAAATGTATATCTATTATATCTCCTACATTCATATCAGCTACAGCCTTATCAAAGCCAAGTATCATCATACCTGCACCACAGGTGAATTCAAGAGGTTCTCCTCTGTCATAAGATGAATCGAACTGTGTTCCATCGTTAAATGTTCCTTTGTAGTGTACTCTGCACACCCTGCCTACATTAGCTCCATCAAATAAAGGTGCTCCTCCACCACAACCTGAACAACCGCCACAGCCTGATGTTTCATTACTTTCACAGCCGCAGCTTCCGTCATCTGTGTCACTTCCACAACCACAGCCACAGCCGCAGCTTTCATTTTCTGTATCAGCTGTTCCACAGTTCTGTTCTTCTTCGTGTGAATGATGACTGCAATTAACACCCTCTGATATCAATTCTCCATTAAGGTATGCCTCTAGCGCTTCATCTGCATTTCCTGATACACCTGAATATACTTCTATGCCTGCTTCGCCTAATGCATTGGCAGCACCACCACCGATACCACCACATATAACAGCATTAATATCAAGACCTGCAAGAAGTCCTGCCATAGCTGAATGTCCAGAGCCTTCACTCTCTATAACTTCTTCTTTAACAATGTTCTGTCCATCTGTTTCATAAATCTTAAATTGTCTTGAATGTCCGAAATGCTCAAAAACATTTCCATTCTCGTAAGCAACTGCTATCTTCATATTATCCTCATTTCTATATTTTTTATAATAAGCGTATATCCTGATTTCAGGACACTATATTCCTTTAAATATAATTTAATTCTATCTATCCTAAGGAAATTATTACCAAATAATAATTCCTTTCAAATTGTTATTTCAATAACTACTATTTCTAGAAATTATTTTCCTCAAAGAATTTCTTCTTTCGATCAATCATTTCATCAATTCTTTGAATATAATTACGAACGTCTTTTACATTTTCTATTCTCTCAATTCTGACTGAATGATTATCATCTGCTTCATTATGAAATACTACCTTGCTGGAAGCTCCTGCACCACAGGCAATTATTGTCTGCTTTTCCTCCATAATAAGAATGTTATATATACATTCAAGTCCCTCAACTGAGTAACCGACATTCTCAAAATTACCTGCCATATTCTTCTGACGATACATATAATAAGGCTCCATTGACAGTCTTTTGGCTGTGTCCTCTGTCATTCTTATTATCTCATCTGTATTATTGGTAGATAACTGCTTATATTTATCTCTCCATATATTAAGTGCCGCCGCTCTCTTTATTGCAAGAGAATGTACTGTAAGGCTCTCAGGCTTCATCGCCTCAATCTCTGATAATGTATGAGCCACCTCATCAACATCTTCACCGACAAGTCCAAGAATAATATCCATATTAATATTATTAAAACCTTCTTCCCTTGCCATAGAATACACATTTTTAATCTGCTCTACAGTGTGCTTTCTTCCTATAAGGTCAAGTGTCTGCTGGTTCATCGTCTGCGGATTAATAGATATTCTTCCAACATTATGTGCCTTTAACACCTTTAACTTATCCCTTGTTATGCTGTCTGGACGTCCTGCTTCAACTGTAAATTCATGACAGCCGTCAATATCAAAAAGCTCCTTTAAAGCCGTTATGAGCCTGTCAAGCTGTGCCGCACCAAGTGTTGTTGGTGTTCCACCGCCAAAATACACTGTATCAAGTCTTCTGCCTTTCATCGCCCTTGCTACAAAGGTCATCTCCTTAATAAGTGCATCAAGGTAATCATCCACATAATTCTTATACGCATCAAGTGCATATGATGAAAATGAGCAGTACAAGCATATACTTGGACAAAATGGTATTCCAATATATAAACTGTAACCATTCTTATAATCTATCTTATTAAGAATGTCCATTTCTTTCTTTGCTACATTTATTGCAAGGCTGGCTTTCTTCTCACTCGCCTTATGCTTATTCACAAAATGCTTCTTTATAGTCTGCTCGTCTTCGCCATCTTCAAGCATAACATATGCAATCTTGCTTGGGCGCACTCCTGTAAGATAACCCCAAGGCAGTGTCTTTCCTGTCATCTGGCTGAGCCTGTCATATAAATATGACTTGAATTTATCGTGCATTTCGCTCTTGTTAAGCCCTGTCATATCAGGTACTGTTATATCAATCACTTTATCATCTTCTGTGACAACTGTATCCTGCTTATATGCCTTGACCTCCATTCTTGGGTAAAATGAACGCACAAGAACTATTGCATCATCATAAAATGTATCGTTATCAATTTTAATATATATCATATTGTCCATCTTTCTTATGCACCTATAAACGGGTTATGAACCCTCTCATATCCTATGCTTGTTCCCTCGCCGTGTCCTGTATACACTTTGGTATCATCTGGAAGTACCATTAACTTGTCCTTAATTGAATGCACAATGTCGCTCATACTTCCACCAGGGAAATCTGTTCTTCCAACTGACTCACAGAAAAGTGTATCACCTGAGAATAACACGCCGATTGACTCAATATAATAGCACGTTCCACCCTCCGTATGTCCCGGTGTATGGATTGCCTTAATATCAAAGCCTGCAAGATTAAGTACATCACCATCATTGTGCCATATATCAGCCTTCACAGACAGGTTCATTCCATAAGCCTCACCAAGATTAATATGAGGTGTACTTAATGTATTCTTCTCCTCTGCTGAGGCATACACCTTGACATTATATTTATCCCTCACTTCATCTGCTGCCATAATATGGTCAAAATGTCCGTGTGTTAAAAGTATTCCCTTTAACGTACAGCCAGACTGCTCTATCATCTCACTTATCTTTCCAGCATTATCCGCAGGGTCTATAAGCACACATTCTTTAGTGTCTGTATTACAAAGCAGGTAACAATTCGTTGCTACCATTCCTAATACTCTTACATCTATTTTATACATTATAATCTCCAATCCCTGTGTCAAAAATGCTGTCGTACGAAGCAATATATAAAATATCTTAACTTCGCACGACAGCGGTTATAAATATCAGCCTGTAGCTCTCTCTATATCTGTCACTCCGTCAATCTTTCTTAAATTGTCAATTAATCTGTTAAGCTCTTCCTTACCAGATACAACAAATCCAAGATTGATTGTTGCAAGCTGTTTCTTATTAACACGGCTGTTCATAAATCTTACATCTATATTGGCTTCCGTAAACAGACGTGAAATATCAACAATAAGTCCTTTTCTATTGCCTGCATATATATTAATCTCTGCACTGTACTTCTCATCTTTATTCTCTGTCTGCTCCCACTCAGCTTCAATAAGCCTTGCTCTTTCATTAGCTGGGAAATTAAGAATATTAACACAATCTGTTCTGTGAATTGATATTCCTCTTCCTCTTGTAACAAACCCAACAATCTCATCACCCGGCACTGGATTACAGCACTTAGAGAAACGGACAGCAACATCATGTATTCCTTTTACAACAATACCGCCTTTGCCCTTCTTCTCCTTCTCTTTCTCCTTGCTCTCACTTGCCACAATGCTGTCAAGTACCTGCTTGTCAGTTATCTCAGCCTTCTTGGTCTTCTGATATTCCTCATTAAGCTTATTGACAATCTGACCTTCTTTTAATGCACCATGTCCTACTGCCGCAAGAACAGCATTCCAGTCTTTGTAACCATATTTTCTTAGTGCTTTCTCAACAAACTCAGGCTTATTAATCTCAGAAAGAACAATTCCCTTACTCTTACAGTAATTAGATATAAGTTCCTTGCCCTTTATAATATTGTCTTCTTTAAGCTCCTGCTTAAACCACTGGTTAATCTTGTTACGGGCCTGTGTTGACTTAACCATTGAAAGCCAGTCACGGCTTGGTCCTTTGGAATTCTGTGATGTTATAATCTCAATTCTGTCACCATTCTTAATCTCATAATCAATATTAACAAGCTTGCCATTGACCCTTGCACCAACCATCTTGTTACCTACAGCACTATGTATGCTGTATGCAAAATCTATTGGATTAGAACCTGCTGGAAGTGTCTTAACATCACCTGTAGGAGTGAAACAGTACACTGAATCAGAAAAAAGGTTAAGGTCATTCTTAATTGATGATAAGAACTCCTTGTTATCAGACATATCTCTCTGCCATTCAAGAATCTGTCTTAGCCAGCTAAGCTTAGCTTCCTCACTCTTATCAGATTCTCCTGTCTTGCCTTCTTTATACTTCCAGTGGGCAGCAATACCATATTCAGCAATTCTGTGCATTTCATAAGTTCTTATCTGTACCTCGAATGGCTGTCCGTTAGAAGCAATAAGTGTTGTATGAAGCGACTGGTACATATTAGGCTTAGGCATTGCTATATAATCTTTAAAACGTCCCGGTATTGGCTTATACATTTCGTGAATAACACCAAGTGCCGCATAACAATCCTTGACTGTATCAACCTTTATACGAACGGCAAATATATCATATATCTGGTCAAGTGTCTTATTCTGGTTAACCATCTTTCTATATATTGAGAAGAAATGCTTAACTCTTCCGTCTATCTCAGCTTCAATTCCAGCATTGCTAATGTGCATGCCTACTTCTTTGATAATGCTCTTTATAAATGCCTCCCTGCCCGGTCTGTTAATATCAACCTGCTTTACAAGGTCATTATAAGTATCCGGCATAAGATACTTCATTGATAAATCATCAAGCTCTACCTTAATCTTGGATATACCTAACCTATGGGCAATAGGTGCATATATATCCATAGTTTCTCTTGACTTTTCTACCTGCTTGGCTGGTGACTGGTACTGCATTGTACGCATATTATGAAGCCTGTCGGCAAGCTTTATCATAATAACTCGTATATCCTTTGCCATTGCAAGGAACATTTTTCTTAAGTTCTCAGCCTGAACCTCAATCTTATCGTGCTGGTAATTAAGCTGTGTGAGCTTTGTTACACCATCTACCAAAAGTGCTACTTCATCGCCAAATTCCCTAGCAACATCTTCACTTGTCATAACTGTATCTTCCACAACATCGTGCAAAAGACCTGCAATAATAGATTCCTTATCAAGTTCAAGCTCTGCTAATATAATGGCAACACACAGTGGGTGAATAATATATGGCTCTCCAGACTTTCTAAACTGTCCTTCGTGTGCCTCCTTAGCCACTTTATATGCTCTCTCTATATCAGATAAATCTGATGAAGGATGATACTGCCTGATTGTTTCTATAAGCTTATTATAAAGCACTTCAGGACTTGTAAAATCTGCTGGAGTATCAACCGACTTGTCCACCTGACTTGTCTTGATATTGGTATTGCCTGCTAATTCTATATTATTCTCTGGCATATAATCTCTCCCTACACTTCTGAATATAGTTTTTCCATAAATTCTCTTGTTGCTACTGCATTTTCTGGTACAGTATTCTCAAGTGTACAATGAACATATGGCTTATGTTCCTTAATCTTCTTAAGAAGAAGCGGATAATTAAGTCCGCCTGTTCCCGCCGCTATTGACTTAAGCTCATCACCTTCAACTACATAATCTTTGCAGTGGACAACTGCTATATCCTTTAATAATAAATCAAATGCCTGATTAATTATCTCATCCTGCTTATCTATATTACCCACATATAAAAGGTTGACTGGATCAAATATAATCTGAAGATTAGGTGAGTCTATCGCATCAAGAACCTTTCTTGCTCTCTCAACTGTATTAACAATATGCTTCCATACCGGTTCAATCGCAACTATAACGCCGAACTGCTCTGCATATTTAACAATTGGTCTTAAATTATCTATAAAGCACTGTAAAGCTTCCTCTGAATGGTTAGCTGGCTCATACTTGTACTCCTCATTGACAGCACCTGTCTCTGTACCAACTACGCCACAGCCAAGTATACTTGCAAATCTTATATGTGCCTTATATTTCTCAACTATCTCCTTGTGCTTCTCCTCATTAGGATTGCAAAGGTTAAGGTAACAGCCAAGTACTGCTATATCAACCTTATTCTCTGCACATAATTCTTTAATATACATTGCAAGACCTGGTGTCATAGTCTCTACTCCAGGCTTGAACTCCTTAATAGACTTGCTTAATGCTATGTGCATACAATGAAATCCCTGATTATGTATATTAGGAATAAGTTCATTAAGTGGTGCATATGCCACATCGTGTGCTCTTATACCGATTCTCATAATTAACCTCCTTAGGCTGTTACTCTGTGTTATGATTATTTAACCCAAACAGCCATATCAGTATATTATTTCTGATATGGCTGTCTGTTTCCGGTGTGCTGTGTGTCCCAGTAAAATGACATCTTTCATTACTGAAATGCCATCTTATGCCTCTTACACATACATCATAATATTTATTTTAACACATTATTGTCAGAATGTCATATTATTTTCACTAATTGCATTATAATAAGTTGCAAGTGGTATGAAACTCTGTGCAAATCCTTTTCCTGAATTGCCCTGACATATTACCGCATCATCTATAATAGTCTTGACTCCTACTGCTCCCTTAGGCACTTCATTCACAGCACCCCTGAACGTATTAATTCCATATTCAAGATACTGTTTATTACCTGTAAGCTCATAGGCTATTGCAAGTGCTTCAAGAAGCAGGGTATTATTGCCATTTCTTGCAAGACTTGGAAGCTCCTTATAATAGAACAAACCATTATCCATATAACAGTTCTCTGTCAGGTCATCAACTGCCCTTAATATCATCTGCCTGATATCTTCTCTTGGGAATATTCTGTAATATCTCATAACGCTTCCTACCGCTATTGATATCATAAAGCCTACTCTTATGGCTGTATTATCTGTGTAAGGTGATAACCAGTCGCCATATTCTTCTTCCCACTTCTTAAAATTATCAATTATCCAGTCACATTTTACTAGCCATTTATTATCATTAGTCTCTACATAAAGGGCTGTAAGTGTTCTTAGTGCCCATCCGGTTTCCCTTGCATTGGCTTCACCCGGCACCTGATACATAGGAGTTTCAAGAAGTTTTAATACATTTTCTCCTATTCCAATGGCTGTATCATAGCCTCTCTTATCACCTGTAAAATGGTAATAATCAAGCAGACCCTCGACCCACTCGTGAGAGCATACCATAACACCATTCTTACAATGTCCTGCCGTGTGCTCCCACTGTCCGCCAATTCTAAGAGGATTACTGCTGTAATGGCACACATCTATATCCATCCAATGCTTTGCTGACACAATCAGATAATCCATAAATCTTCTGACACCGGTTCTTGCATACATAAGTGCACACGCATGTGGATAATCGTATTCATTATTGCTCCAAACAGGCTTTCCACCGCCACGTCCCTGAACAGTGTAGCCCTGATCTACCGTGTCGCCCCAGTTAAGCATACCATAGCACCTTGAATGTCCGTCTGCTTTTGCCATAAGTGATATCTCAAAATCATCATTATACTTTACAGGGAACACATCAATCATAACCCCTGCCCTCTTAAACACTTCCGGTGCTATATATGGTCTGTCTGGCATCTGGTATATAAGACTTCTGTTGTCTATCTCCCACAGCTTCATAGCAGGACTATGAAAATGTATCATAAACTGCTGTTCTTTTGCCATTCCTGACTGCATAGTAATCTCCCCGACATTCTCAGGAACAAGCATAACAGCCACACCTTCACTGCACGACTTCACTGCCTTAGGATAATTCTGCTGTGCCTGATGAACCGTAACACTAAAGCCATCTTCACCATCAGTATAATCAGCCATAAATGTTCCATAAAATACCTCTGCAAAATGCTCATTAGCCTCTTTCACAAGATATTTATCATCAATTACCTCATTGACCTCCTCGCCATTCTTACCAATTATAAAGCTTGTCTTATAATTAGAAGTTGCAACAACAGTTCTTATATTATTGACATCAGCCTTCTTTTCAATCATATCAAGCTCTGTTGTACCCCTTGTCACAAATACAGGACCATCATTATGCGAATTATCTGTACGGATATCACCACAGCCTGTTGAATCGTTACCTGCTACAATTTTAAGTGGCTTTAACTGCTCTGTAATTACGCTATCTTCTGATTTCTTAATATAAAATACAAGCGACTTTATCTTTAACTCATCATCTGATGTATTAATAATTCTGTATGTAATATTAACCCATGGCTTTCCGGCATAACCAGTGACTTTAATAACTGCCTTAATATTTTTGTTCTCAATATTCCCTACTGCGATATTACTGCACTCAGCTTCTACGCTTGCAGTAACTGGTCCAGCCTCAACAACCTTCCACTCTCCAATCTTAAGCTTATAAGCATTGCCATCTTTATCCTTAAGATATGGACCTTCAAAATTCTTATCTGTATATACTTTCCTGTAATCATTAAGCTGCCTGAATATTGAACTGCTGTTGTTGGCAACCTCATATTCCAGACTGCCGCATTTTATTAAAAAGCCATTATTAACCGGTGTTACACTGATGGTGCCATCTTGATTAGCACACTCTGATTGTCCGTCTGCTATAAGATTAGCTAACTCCTGTTTAGTAGTTGTCAATACTGCCTTTGCCGACTTATTAGCTGGTAAATCTGCCATAAAATCGACAAAAAGATACTTTATACTGCCGTCATCATACTCTGCCGTAACCTTTGGCTGGATAATACATTTTCTCTTATTCTGAACTATGCTTATATTATCCGTATTATATAGTTCCCCTTTAGCAAATGGAACTGCTATGCTAACACATTCATTAATTCTTGGATATCTGTATAACTTGTCAAAAAATATATCAACCATATAAAGCCTCTTTTCTGTTATGCATTTTACATATGTAGTGTCTGCTATACTATTTCTATTACGTTATGCGTTAAATCTTTAACTATTGTTATTATAATATTAATTGCCACTTCTAACCACTGTTATATTTGTCCAATTTATGATATTATACATATTAATTTACATATAAGGCACATAATCAGGAGGAATATTTTGAACTACGCTGAAATTAAATATAACGACATCGCCAATGGTCCTGGAGTACGTACAAGCATTTTTGTAAGCGGATGTACACACCACTGCAAAGGCTGCTTTAATGAAATTGCGTGGGATTTTAACTATGGTACACCTTTTACTGATGCAACCATATCTGATATAATTAATTCAATGAAGCCAGATTATATTGCTGGTCTTACACTGCTTGGCGGCGAACCATTTGAACCAGCCAATCAAAGGGGACTTATTCCGCTTCTAAAGGCTGTAAAGGAAAACTATCCGGCCAAGGATATATGGTGCTTTACCGGTTACCTTTTTGATGAGGATATTATGGATAAAATGTATGACAAATATCCTGAAACCAGAGAAATGCTTTCATATATTGACGTATGCGTAGATGGCAGATTTGTTGAAGAATTAAAAGATATGATGCTTAAATTCAAGGGTTCATCAAACCAGCGCACAATACTTGTACAGCAGTCCTTAAAAGAAGGCACTGTAATTACTGCTGAGGAATACCAATAATTAGTGGAAAATCTATATAAAAATTTTAGGTATTAGTCAGTCACCTGAATATCAATAATATTAAGGAGAATAATTATCAATGAAACAGACAGTTAAATTTAAAAAGCTTACACCAAATGCAATAGTTCCAACTTATGGTACAGAATTCTCTGCCGGTGCAGACCTCTATTCCGGAATGACTGAACCAGTGATAATCAACGCTGGTACTACAGAATTCATCAAGACAGGGATTGCTATGGAAATCCCAGAAGGCCTTGTTGGTCTTGTATACGCACGAAGCGGTATGGCGTGCAAAAAAGGTCTTGCCCCAGCCAATAAGGTCGGCGTTATCGACTCTGATTACCGCGGCGAGCTTATGGTTGCATTACACAACCATTCACAATCCCCTGTAACCGTTGAACCTGGCGACAGAATTGCACAGCTTGTACTCACACCTTATATTACTGCTGAATTCGTTGAGGCTGAGGAATTAAGTGATACAGTGCGAGGTGATGGAGGATTTGGGTCTACTGGAACTAAATAATATTCAGCATATTACTGTCATTATATACAATAGCAGCTTCTACCAAAGCTGCTATTGTATATTTATATTAAATTAATTTCGTGTTATTTTAATCAGGTATTTCTAATTGGATTATGGACGTTATATAATCTATCTCTCTTATATTCCAATGGGGTTAACAAGAACCATCCTGCCATTTTCAACCTGATAATATTTTTCGTTTTCTTCATCATAAGCTAATAGCAACAGTTTTCCACCCTTATAAACCGATCCGTCAATATAATAATGACTCTCTCCGTCATAATAAACATCGTGATTTCGTCTGGCTGTTATCCTCTCTTTTATATGGTGTTTTGTGTTCAGACAAGATGACCTCTCGTGTTGTCAATTTCTCCTTTTTCATTTCTTCTACACGCTTAAATAACAATTTAAGCTGTTCTTCTTTTGGCAATTTACTGACTGTCTTATATTCATTTCTAAACCCCCACTAAATAAATTTTGATTGCTTGTCTTATTTTCTTATATCCCTATTATGATTTTTTCTGATTGCCTACAACATAATTTTTGAAAGCGTACAATACTATTTTTGATACCTTACAATATTTTTATTGCACTTTGTCATGATAATTTATATTACTGTACAGCTTTTTTAGGTATATAATCATAAATTTTATGATTGCTATATAGCCTTTTCTTTATCATTAGTCATGAACTTTATTATTCCTATACAAAATTTTTATTGCTACAAATCTAAAAATGTATGACCATCAATCATGGTTTTTCATGGTTTGCAGTCATAAAAAAATGACAGTTAATCATAAAAAGCTGGAAAGCCTTGATTTTACTGCATTTGCTGTATAGAAAAAATAAATCATTTGAGTAAAGGTGCAGAAAAAGCATCCGTCGCACGCTACATAAAATAGCTATCCATTGCACAGCGTTCCCAATGCAGGCTTTGCCTGCAAAGGTCACCTGTTCCATTCCTATAGCTATTTTATTCCGCCGTAGGGTTGCTTCGCTGCACTATATTTCGTATAGTGCCCTACGGGGATTTTATGGACATCCCAGCCCTTTTCAGGTCTGGCATATCTCATAAAAGAAATACTTCACAAAAGTATTTGTTTCGTATTTCGTAAATGGGAACCCCTACACCCATTTACACAAAAATGCCCTATGATGCATTTTTGCATCATAAGGCATTTTCTATCATTCCTAATGCACAAAGGTCGTGATACTTCCAATGTGCAAAAGTCATTACATATTATTCATTTATACTTCTTCTGGCATCCTAAATGTCAATGTTTCTAACAAAGCGCAAAAGAATCTTATACAATATTGAAAATCAGACCACAAGCCAATATCTCGATCCATGTAAGCATGAATGCAATTTCTATTTTTTTGTATACTTCTTAATACTTCTATGTCCTTCTGATCTAATATTTCATTTTTCTCATAAAAGGAAATTATTTCATCCAACATTACCTTTTCTACAGGATGCACTTTTACGTGATATTTAATTTCATCACGCACAGCTTCCTTTATTGAACGTACATATTCCTTTTTTATTTTTCCTTCCTCAATCAATTTATTAAGGGTATCAAAAATAGCATTTTTCACTTCTCTTTCTGAAAATTTTTCCCATTGTTGCCAATTTGCACTTTGATAATCTTCAATATATATTGATAAAAATACTTGCAATACAACTTCTGTTGCTGCTCCTAACAATATCCAAGATTTCATTTTTAGTCCGCTAACAACACTGTCCTCTATATCTTCATATTCATAATAAAATATATCCTCCATATTTTCAGACAACGCATCAATGACTGCCTCGAATCGCTGCATACTTTTTTCATTTACTAATTTTTGTACAATAATATTACTTGACTGATTTGCTAAAATAAGTGCTTTCTGCATAAATTTATCTGAAACTTCTATAAGATAGGGCTTCATATCTTCCCATCCCATATCTATTTTTCCATCCCAAATATAATCTTTCATACTCTCCCCCTAATGTTCGGGTGCACAATCTATGCAGAAACCATTTCCTCCATCATTTTCAAATGATATTGGTTTTCCACAATCTGGACAAGTTGTATAAGGTTTATCTCCTGTATACTCTTCCTCTTCCCAATCATCAACCGTATTTCTTACTTCCGCTCTTTCAATCAACGTACAGTCATTCATTAAAATAAACGTTTCCTTCGGAATAGATATAGATTCAGGTTCCACAGTAATATTTAAAATAGACTCATCAAATTCTTCTAATACTCCGTTGTATTCATTTATTTTTTCTTTTATTGCTTTCTCATCCAGTTCACCAATATTTAAAGTCATTGTGGCTTCAAATGAAACTCCATGCCATTCTATATATTCAACGAATTCTTCCCATAAATATCTATCTTCTTCATCATCATAGAAGGAATTATCTTCATCTCTTTCTGTATATTCTACACAAATTTTTGCTGACATTTCTAATGTAACCTCTGCTGTTTCTTCATCTGTGACGTCAATATACCCTACTTCATGGTTCATATATTCAACATCATCAATATAAAAAATATCATAGAAATCTTCTATATCACAATTTGCTGAATATATTTGATCTACAATATGCTTTTGTATAAAATCATCAAATGCTCCACTCTCTATTTCTTTATTAATAGCAACAGCCAAATATTCCGTATGTAAAATAATATAATTTATAAATTTATTTAGGTTATCAAAAGGAACTATTAATTTTTCATTCCTAAATGATTTTCTTACTCCCTTATCCGCTGCCACTACAAATAATTTTTCTGCAAACTCATTTTCTTTTATAATTTCAAAATAATCACGAATAGATTCTATTGTTATTGCATCTTTAAATTCATTTGGTTTTTTATTCTCAAACGGCAATAATCTCTTAAAATAATTATCTAAAATAACATCCACATTTACATTTTTTGTTGGAATTTTAATAGCACAACATGACTTTAAATAATCATCCCATGCTTTCCACTGCTGCCCAATTAACTTCTGTTCGTCAAGCAATTCCAAATGTCCACTCAATTCCTTAACATTCCTAAAAGGAGCAAACCCTTTGTTTTTTATAGCCGCATTGTATTCTCCGACAGCTTCTTTTACATAACTTTCAATGTGTTGTTTCACTTCCCCATATATTACTTCGTTATATAACAATACTACCTTTCCTGTTTTTGTCATATCTTTTAGTTTAGCGAATTTTCCATTTTCAAATAAAAAATTGCTTTCTTCATAAATATTTGTATCTAAAAACACATAATATGTCATACTATTCTCCCTGTAAACTATATTCTTCCGATAAGAAATTCGGAATTTTCTCCATACTTACTGGTTCATATTTTTCTAAAATACTATCAATCCCCATATATCCAAAATTAGGTAGCCCATTTAGTTCTCTACCAAGCTTTTTCAAATTTTCATCTTTTTCTATCTCCTTCTGTATTTTCTTTGAGAAAAAATAATTTTCAGTATAAGCAAACATTATGTAATTTATATACATTAATTTTTTCTTCTGAAATGCAATTCAGTTGATGTCTCAGCTTTTTATAGTTTTTTTCTCTTTTATGGCAAAATAACAATACTACTGTCTCATTCTCAATTGGGAAAATACATAGATGCACATTTTGAATCCTATAATTAGGATCTTCACTATATACATCGTTTACAATATCCCCATTCATATCCTTGTATATTGCAATAGGAGACTGTGCCGCCACAGGAGTGACATAAGGAAGTTTTTTCCAATATAACACTTGGAAACATCCAGATTTTTTTTCATCAATTATTTCTTTGTAAAACCTAAAATCTTCTAAATATTCTTTTGTATCTAAACCTTGAATTTCATCCAAAATTTCCTTGTTTTCAAATACATTGTTTTCCTTCTGTATAATATTAAAAATTGCTTTTTCTTCGCCTCGTTTACTAAGCATTAACAACATATTCTTCATTGCAATCTCTGCCAACATATTATCAGATGGATAATTCATCAATGCGTCTCTATTTTCATAATCTTGAAATAGTACTCCATCACACTTTCTACATATAAAGTGAAATGTACCTGCATTATTAATTCCCTTTTCTATATCCAATACTTCAATTCCCATCAATGCATTAGAATGAAGTACCTTTCCATCTTCCGCAATTGTTTTTAATATCATCTGTGGAATTAAATGGGAATTACAAAAACTTGTCTGTGCTTCTCCGCACGCAATACATTTATCTGGTTTTGCTGTATTTTTTGCTCTTTTTAATATATTAGCAATTTTTTTCCTTTGTTCTATATTATCCATTCATCTATGTCTCCACACATATTATATACTTTATATCATCCGTGCCATCTGTCCTAAATATGGCAATATTGCAATTAATGCATCTGCCCCTTTATCAGCCAAAAATTTTAATACTCCTACAATCTTTTCTTTTGCTTTTTCCTTCTTTCCACTTTTAACTGTTGTATCTATTCCAGATAATTTATCTTCTAAATCATCTTTCTCATCTTTTGAAAGAATTTCATCTGGAATTTGTTCAATATTCTTTATCACCTGTTCCAGCGTGATATTTATATTGATGTTATTAGAATTACTTGCATTCGCTGACAAATTTATATTATTCTGCTTTAATCTTGCAAGCTCTAAGTCATCTTTTCGCTTTTGTTCTTCCAGTTCTAAGTTGTCTTTATAATTAATCAATTTAGCCTTGATTTTCTTAATATCCCCATCATAATCAATTTTTCCACTAACATTCCATCCATACATATCTAATCCTGTATGTATATTTCCCACTTCATTATTATATACATTCACTATTTCATCTATTAGTTGATCCTTTTCAACATCCCCATGACTCTTTATTTCATCACACGCATCTATATATTTTTGTAAATTTTCTATCTTTCCCATATAATTCCTCCTGCCTTAAGATTGATTATATACACAATCCAATTTTTCTACAATAAAAAAGGCAGCTAATGCTGCCTTTTTATTATAATTTTAGATCAATCCATTTATACCCTTTTTGCATAAGCTCCATCTTTCTATCTTGACTTATTGTAAATGTCGCCTCTACTTTATGATCTGCTTCCACATTTAAGAAATTATATTTAGTTACTGGTGTTATCGATACACCATCTATTTTTAAACTGCTTGTTGTATAGCCTTTGGCTGATATTATAAATACTGATGTATTATTTGTGTATGTTACTATACCGCTATTTGAAATAGCACCACTTCCAGTTTTATTTGTTGTTATAGAATAATCATGTTTCTTCCATTTTGCTGCAACACTTATATCCCCTGTTGTTCGTTTATTTAATCTATTATACAAATCTTCAGTATCAGCAAATGTTGCATAGCAGCCTTCATTGATTCCTGTTAGCTTATTTCCATTTGCATCATACCAACCTAAAAAGTCATACCCCTTTTTACTTGGATCTGCAAATTTTACACCATATAATACTGTATAACTATCTGGATTAGAACTACTATTTGTTCCACCATCTAAATTATACGTTATTGTATAATCTGTTGGAAAATAGTCATATTCAAAATTCATTACATATGAAGGTTGTGTTATCTTTGTTCCGAAATTAAATGTTTGCCATTTTCCTGTTATCTGTCCATTACCAAATCTTGGTGCTAAATAGAATCCATTTGGTACTGTCAATCCATAGCTTGCATCTGGTGAAAATTCTTCTCCATAGGTTTCTTCCCCCTATGTTATTTTTAATCTTAACGCATTTTTTGTACCATTATTACCTTCATTATTTTTAAATCCAAATGCCCAATGATCATATACATTCTTATATTTTGAAACTATTGTTGTAGTTTCTGATATATTATCTGCACCATCTACAGCTGCTACATGCAAATAAATTTTATCATTGCTATATGGTATAGTATCTGTTTTGACTTCTGTTCCATTTGATTTTGTTACCGTCGTATCTGCATTATCATCATGTATATTTCTATATGATTTTACTCCTGTTTTTACTGTGATAGATTGTACTTTTGAACGTGCAATAAGCCCTGTTGAAGTTGTATTATTTTTATCATAACTTTCTACATAATATTTATATGATCTGCCATTATCTGTTGCTTCAAATTTATAATTTGTTCCTTCCACTTTTATACTTGGTTTATTTGGACTTTTCATATCTTGTGCTGAATTATCATTTGTTGTATATGTATTAAATAATAATTGGTTCATATAAAAAATTAGGTTTGCTGTTATTTTTTGTTCATCTGTTGTTGCCTCACCATTACTATGTCCTGTTTGTATCATTGCATAATTGTTCGTAGAAGTAACATACCAAGATTTATTATATTTTTCTTGGCTTATTCCTGTGAATTGAAAATCAATTTTGCTTGTATTATTTAATGCTTGTGCTAAATTATGTGAAAATGGTATTTTAAACGTTGTTCCAATTTCACCTAAATTCCAAGGATAAGTAGATAATAAGCTCTTTCGTTTTAAAACAACATGGTCATTACCAAGACTATTTGGATTCTCTCCATTTTCTCCCCAATTTGAAAGAGTAAGTCCTAAATCACTTGCAAATTTATTAAAATATGTTTTTTCTGTTCCCCCATTTGTATGATTTTCTACGTTTTTACCTAATGTATCGTGTCCAAATATTACGTCTCTGCCAGCATTTGCAAATTGTCTAACTAAATTATACACATTAGGAGATAAATCTTTATAATTATAAGCATCCCATGCTCCAAAATATATAACATTATATTTCCAATTACCAGAAGAATCTTTTAAATAAGCATTTGGATTACTATTAAATGTATCAATATATACACTATCAACTTTTATTATACCTTTCCCATAACCATTAGTTTCCATCCATTTTTTTAATTGACCATTTGCTTCTGTACAAGGATAAATTTGTAGACATTTTACTTCTTTTACAGATTTATAATCTATACCAACGCTTTCATATGAACTCCCATTATTTGAAGATTTATAAACCTTAAAATTCTTATTACTGTAATTATAACTTTTCCAATCTAATTTTACAGAACCATAGCCATCTGTATTTTGTTCTGTGGTAATATCAAATGTTCCTGTTGCCTTCGCATCTATCACATTTACATTTATACAACCCAACATCATAATCAAACAAAGTGATACAGCTATGATTTTTCTTTTTAATTCCATCTATATTACTCCCCTTTTTTCTGATCCGCTAAATATCTTTTTCTATATCTATAATAAGTTGATTGAGTTAGTTTCAATTCCTTCATAAGCTCAAATGGTTTCTTTTTGCCAGATTCAACCTTTTCATATTCCTTACAGAATTTTTTATAATCCATTGCTGCTGGTCTGCCTAATTTATCCCATTCACCTCTGGCTTTTAATGCTTCATATCCTTCTTTTTGTCTTTTTTGCTTTTTATGCATTTCTGCTTCTGCCATAGATGCATATAATTCAATCATCATATTATTGACTGTTTCCATCATCATTTTTGCCATTTCATTATCTATTGAGGAATAATCTATTAAAGTTGTTGGAAGTTCCAAAACCATAACACGCACATTCTTTTCTCTTAGCTTTCTAAGTTCATCTAATGTATCTTGTTTAGTTCTTCCAAGTCTATCTATCTCAGTGATAATTAATGTGTCACCTGCCCTTAATACATCTTCTGTTAAAACAATGTATCTGGCTCTTTCAAAATTCTTGCCTGTCTGCTGGTCGGTATATACTTTTTCTAATTTCATATTATGTTCTTCACAATATTTTGTAATTTCAGCTATACCACGATCCAAGTGTTGTTCTTTCGTACTTGTTCTATGATAACCATAGACCATAAAACCACTTCCTTTCTATTATTTTACTAATAGAATGACAGATACTCCCAAAAAGTCTTGTAATATTTTTGACAGCTTCCCAAAAGTCCCCCTTTGAATTTTTGACAGTAAAAAGCTATACAGCTATTTTGTATACTTTTTGAAGTCCCTTCTTTTACCATCACAGGAACCCAAAATCTTTGATTTTCTTCCTGTGATACTGTTAGGCAATACCTTTTTATAAAATCAATTTTTGGTATTTCGCTTCCTCCTATTTTTGCATAAAAAACAGACCCATTTCTGGATCTGCATTTTTTAGTATATATATTGTCATTTTTATTTTTTCAGATATAATAAAATATAGATTTTATAAAATTTCCAAGGATTTTATTTTATCAACCCAAAGTGATACACAACCAAATTCACCTTCTTGTTTTATATAACGCTTATCTTGAGATATAAATACCAATGCATGTGGTCTATCATTATCATCTTTACATAATTGTATGGTTGTTTTATATACTCTTCCCGTATAAGTTGTATTATCACAATAAGTAACTTTCACTAATGTACCTTTTTCAATAAACATATTTTTAGGAGGAAACGACTATGAGATGTCCTGCATTTGAGCCATTAATTATTGATATGGAAAAACACGACATAGATAAAGAACATTATTTTTTTAATTATAATAATTTTAGGTTTGACACTATTTTATCTATTGTCTCAACTGGTTATGAAATTCTTGTCGCAATTCATACACATAATTGGGGATGTGTTTTAACAATGGATGATGATTTTAATATTGAAGTGCAAGATAATGATTACTATTCCCTTTGTTCATTATTAAATTTAAATTGGAATGCTGATCATTTTAGTTCTGCTACGTTCCTCCGCCTCCTTTCTCAAAATGCTCCTTTACACTCTAATATGCGAGGTGTTGATTACAGAGAGTTGCAAAATTATCTTCCTTATCGTCATGTTGATGATGAAGATAAAATATACTTTTGTGGTTGGAACGATCATAAAGCAGATAAAAGAAAAGCCCATAATTTTGATAAAACTGAATTTTATTTAGGAAAAAAAGTTGCAGATTATTGTCGTGCTAATAATATTAGTTCATTATGGTCTGATATTCCTCGTGATGAAAGACGATTAACAAATCCTTGGGATTAATTTTTCCCAAATCCTCTATAATTCAAAAAAATTTGTATAAATTTCTTTAGGAAAGTCAACCTAGAGCCTAAGCTCTAGGTTGCTTCCTCTTTTAATAACTTACATTATCTCCTTGTTTTCACACTAATTCAATTTTTGCATTAAAAAACACACCTGTTTCCAGACGTGTTTTTTGTGAAGCTATGATTCAGTATAAACGAGGTCACTCACTACTCCTGTTTACCCTACACCAATTTTCTATTGGTACTATCTGATTTTCTATCAGCACTATCTGGTTTTCTACCAGCAATATCTAATCATTGATTAGAAATGTATAATCTCCATATCTTCAATGAGACAATTATAATATGTATTTTGAATTTATGCAATAATTTGAAATTAAATGCCTTCTATATTACATCCACTATCTAATGTGATTCCTAATTGTGATGCAATTCTTGTCATTACTTTTTTCATAAATGCATTATTTACTTTTCCCTTGCGATCCATTAATCGCTTTCTATCTAATGTGTATATATCTGTAAGATTGATTCTACACTTATTATCTTCTGTTTCCTTTATTAAATCACCATATTCCAGATCTGCTTCTGTTATTTCCATTTGCCATCCACTTTTTTTAACTGCTTGTCCATCTAAATAAACAGCATTAAATGTATAACTTCCTTTTGTATGTGCCTTTTGGGATATTACAAGCGCCCATCTCATACCAGTTGTTTCACTTCCTACACCTGTCGGCACTTCTACCCTCCAGATTTCCCCTCTGTGTACACGCTGTCTTGGTTGGCTTTCCATTTCATATAATCTATATCCTGCAGCTATTCTTGTTTTAAAATCTTCCTGTCGTTTTGCTGTTGGAAGTGAACCATATGTTCTTACGCTTTTATTAATTACACTTTCAAAAGTTTCCCAACAACGTCACTTATCCTCTTGCTCAATTTCAATAGTTTCATCCATATCTGATGTATAACCATATCTTTCTGCTAATTGGTCTATTGCCATTATCATTAAATCAGCGTCTACATCATTATAGACTTTTTCCAGCCAGTCCATGGCATCTTCAAATTCATAGCTTTCACTAAGATTAATCTTTTCCCCAGTCTTATTATTTCTGGAGCATAACTGCATAATGTTTTCAGTCAGATCTTTTTCATTATCATCATTATGTATTCTATCTAACTTTAACATTGCTGTTCTGAATCTGGCAACATTACTTTCATTTGCTTCTGTGCAAGTATCCCGATCTGGTTCATACTTGCCAGAAAATATGTTTTCTTTTGGCATAAATAAAGCCCTCCATTTCTTTTCATGATACTTCAATTATACCAAAATCCAACACTTATATAAATTACTGTTTATCATTTTTTTCAATGCAAGTATTTGTTATTACATTACCATTATTGCACAAACCACTTGCTAACAGAGAAGGAACAATATACTCCATTATATAGTTGACAAAATCAATTACTGATGCATTTTCGATTCCACCAGCATGATATAAATATGTACAAGCAGTTAATAATATAATACATATCATTTTACACACAGCTTTTTGAAATTCACTATTTCTTATGGTAGATTTTTTAGCATCCTTATTATTAATTTCTTCTATAATATTATTTTTTAATTCTTCCTTTCCAATATCTGGCTCTTCAATTTCTTTTGCTGTTTCATATGCACAATCATAGACTTCTGCAAAATCCTTACCAATTTCTGTATCAGTATCAAATAATTGTTCCGTTTTTAAAGATGATAATGCACTTGTATCAATCTTAGTCATCTTGTCCGCTAAACGCTGTACTCCTGCTTGTAATCCTGCCAGATTTTCATAATCAATATTTTTAGAATATGCCGACCACATATTCATTGTTTTATTAATATAGCTTTCTGGATCATTTAAAATCTTTTGCCATGCTTGCATCTGCACATTATAATCATATCCTGTTATGGACTTGTATAAGGCTTCTATTCCTGCTTTTGCTTCTTCCATATTTTTAAAATAGTTACAATTTAATGTTTTTGCATATGCTTCTAATATGTCGCTTGTTGTTGCTGTCATATAATTTACCTCCTGTTACAGCTTTATATCTTCATATTAATATTTTCTTTCGTAACATGTGTAACAACTTTTAACACAGCTCTTATGTTTTTATAAAAATACTTTCTTTCGTGACATATAGGACAATTTTATATTTATGATGTTTTACTAACAAAAAATATTTCTATCGCTTCCAGCTTAATTCTATACATCATATTGTGGTTGCCCTATTTTCTAAAATACTATATATTGTGGTATATTTCAAGTATAAAAAAAGCAGGTATATTTCAACCTGCTAATTCTTATTTATTCAATACATCTCCTATTATGCTAACCATCTTATCATTTCTTAGCTGTCTTTCAAATGTTACATTTATTCCATCTGCTTTTAGAGCTTTGAAAAATTCCTCTGCACATTCTATTCTATATCCTTCAGCTTTACGAAGATCGGCTTCATGTTCATAATCCTTTGTTTCTACAACAAGATTTAATGTCTGTGTTCCATCCTTCTGCTTTAATAAATACATAAAGTCTGGGCTGTAGGTCTGTCCATCTATTGTAGGTATTGCAATACTTCTTCTTGGTATCTTACCATACACAACAACACTATCTATATCCGCACGAATATTTTCTAATTCCAAATCCGAATCATGTGCAAGTGAATTGTATAAATAATTTTTATTTATAGCTCCATCCGCATCTTTTGAGCCAATATATAATTTTGTAATAGCATCTACAGGTGTTCCATCTGAATTTGTTAATGCTGTCATTACTACTGGTATATCTGCCTTCTTATATGAAAAATGACCTTTTAAGTTGTTGTACTTCCAGTCTGAAAATCCATTTATAATATTGCTGGCAGTCTTTTCATTTATCTTATATGAATCTATTGTGCTCCTTTTATTTGCTTCACAAAATGCTTTGTGTATTTTTGTAATAGAAATATTTGTTGCTTTGTTAATACGTTTAAGAAAATCATTATATTTCATTTTCTTTTTTATAACATATGGTACACTACCACCATTATTTACAACCATCTGCCCTTCATTCGCTTTTACCTCTGATCTGACACTTGAAATTGTTATATCTGTAAGTGACTGTAAAATAATTTCTGGTAATGCAACATCTATTTTATCATCTATTTCATCATCATACTGTAATGTGTATTTTTGATTTAATAGCATCCATAAATCTTTGATTTTATCATATGCATCTTTATTGATAGTAACCTTTTCATTCTTATCTTTGTTTCTATCCTTGACTTTGCTATTTGCCTTAGATTGCTGTATTTCTGGATATTTTTGTAATAATTCGTCAAGTTTTCCAGCTATAACTTTTTTGTCGGCATCAACTAAACCATCCATAAGCATCTGTGCAAAAACAACATTTTTGTCAATTTTTCTACTGTCTGCTATTTTAGTTAATTGAGTATCTGTTATAATATCAATCTTTGTTCCACGTTCACCATTAATTTCTTTTACTAATTCTTCTGCAAAATCAGCCTCACTAAAATCAACAATATAGTTTAACATAAATTCTCTATTAGATACCCTGCTTCCAATAGTATTTACAGGTAATCTTAATCCACGTCCTACTTCTTGCATCCTGCTTATGTCACTACCGCTTGATCGCAATTTCGCTATTGTAAATACATTTGGATTATCCCAGCCTTCTTTCAATGTCCATTTTGAAAATAAAAATCTTCTGGTATTAAATGATCCATCTGCATTTCTGATTGAAAGTAAGCCTTTTTTGTCACGCAAAATAACATCTACTTCTTTTTTTATATTCTCATCCGTATCACTATTATCTTGTGCAAAATATCCAGCTTGACACCCTTCAATATCTGCAAGTGTAGCCTCTAAATATTCCTTATATTCATTTTCAAAAAATGTTAAATCTGGAAGTATATTTTCTATTGCTTCTCTTAATAGCCTATTGAACATTTCTTTTAAAAATGGTGTGTTTCCTTCTTTTGGTCTGTATGAATACACATCATCTATAAAAAATAATGCTAATGTTTTTATCTTTATCGGATCATCCCCATTGAAATTTTCACGTTCCGTTTCAAAATGTCTTTTTAATGCAAGTCTTATCATTTCTTCTTGGTATGAATTTGCATAGGTATCTACTTCAAATTCTTCACCTACACGCTTTTCAATACCATTCGATAATACAATAGCATTACTTCCAGATATTCCAGTTATATATAAATTTCCAAACTCTGAACTAATCATAGATAATGAATCATCTTTTGCAAGTTCAAATGTTTTGGCTGTTGTCTTTGTTTTATACTGTAATCTGGCTTTCTTATTTGCTATGCTTAATACTTTTACTTTTTCTTCACTTTTTGTTGCAGGAGCAAAATGCTCTTTTGCAATTCCTTTGATTAAGCCTTGATCAAATGATGCATATGCATCAAGATTATATATCAAATTACAATAATCAATTTTCTTTATCTTATTTTTTCCACTACCGATACTGATTTCTGGAAATGTTGCTCCATATCTTATAATGCATTGTGGATTTAATCTGTTTTCAATAACACCATATGATTTCTGATCTCTTGAAAATTTATGTGGTTCGTCAATTATTACTATTGGTCTTGTTGCTCCGATTGCATCCAATGGATTAAAAAAGTTTTCAACTGAACTATCATAATCACTTCTTGTTAATGTTCCTGTTTTTTCTGATCCTGTAAGCAATGCCATATTTACCAATAATACATATATTTTGTTTTTTATCTTGTCTGATCCTGTTACATAATCACGTACAACAGATGGAAAATATTTTTTTCCTTTTTTCTGCTTCTTTGCCGCATCTACTGTACATAATTCTATTTCACAATCATAACCGCAAGTATCAGCAAAAAATTTTCTTACATAACTATCTTCTATAAATGACTTTGTTCCTTCTTTAATTGGAAGTGATGGAACTGCTATAACAAATTTGTTAAATCCATATCTTTGATGCAATTCAAAAATTGTCTTTGTATATACAAATGTCTTTCCTGTTCCAGTTTCCATTTTTATATCTATATGTAAATAATCCTTTGCAGGTAAATAACTACATTCTGCATTTTCAACAGACTTTTGTAACTCTGTTATATTTGATTCTATGTTAGAATCTTTTATATTAACTAATGGATTCATATAATAAAAAGAGGGTACGCCAACAGCAACATTTTCAAATACCTTGCTTACCGCATCTACCGCATATTGCTGGTGTTGTAAATCTTTTTGTAAAAGCAAATCCATTAAATCACCCCCTTAGTATCTTGTATCAATATTAACATTCAAATCTTTTCTACTTCCTTTTAATATGCTTAAATTTCTTTGTATCGTTTCTGAAATTGTCCATGATTCAAAACTATATCCAAATAAAACTATGTGCTCTGGATTAAATGCAATGTCACTTACATACATTTTAATCAATGCATCTACATTATCTTTTGTAAACTGCCTTCCAATTAAATACAGATGCTTGCCACAATAATATGCCTTATATCCAGCCAAATCCACTTCTTTTACGTCTGGATTAAATCCATATCCATCTTTACATAACCAAGTTGTAAGTATTATATTTTCACCTATTTCATCATTAATTGAATTATTGACAATATATACTTCTGGATCAAATTCTTCCATTTTTTCAATAGAATCATCTTCTAATTGCTTAATGTAATAATGCGTGTAACCATAGTCTATATCTGCTCCTGTTTCTTCTTGTACCAGCTTTGCAGATGCTTCTATTCTTGCACGTCCAATTTCATCTATTGTTCTATATCCTGCCTTATATGGTGCATCTTTTTCTTTTACTGCTTCATCTAACTGCAGGTGTATATATCTTATATTTGTTCCATTTTCTGCGTTCATTTTCATTACTGTGTGTGCAGTTGTTCCAGAACCAGAAAACACATCTAAAACAATATCATTGTTTCCTATTCCTAATGCTGTAAAAATTGATGCCATTAAATCAACATCTTTCGGATTAGAAAAATATTTTGCATCACCCAGCAACTTTTCAATCATCTTTGATGCAACACGTCCATCTTTAAATTTTATACTTGTTAATGATTGATATTGTGTATCTACCAAATACGTTTTTTTATTTGGGATAACAGATTCATCTTTTCCAAAGTGGACACCGCCATTCGCTATTAATTCTAACATTGATGATTCTGGGTATCTCCATCCACTTGCAGGAGCTTTTACAACTTTTCCTGTTACTGGATGCACAACATCATATACATACTGTCCAAATTTTGGCCCAGAAATATTATCTGGAAAATATACACCTTTTATATCATCATACCAGCTATAATGTTTACTTCCATATATTGGATTGGCTTCTGAAAATTGTTTGTACCATTCTAAAGCCAATTTGTGTATTTCATCTGGATCATCTGTTTGTTTTCTAAATCCTTCAAATGCCTTAAAAATTTCATCAAGACCTTCTTTTTTTTCTTTCCATTGCCCCTTATTTATATCCTTATTTTTTACATAAAATAAAATATATTCATGCTGCATAGATATATAATCTTGGTCATTTTTGCTACTATTCTTCCAGATTATTTCTCCAGCATAGTTTCTTTCATCAAACACATCATCACACAATAATCTTAAATTTGCATGTTCACTTTCATCAATAGAGATTACCACAATACCATCATTTGTTAATAAATCACGAGCCATAAGCAGACGAGGTAACATAAACATACACCATGCTGAATGTGATGCAGATCCCCTTGTTGTTAAATCTAATACTCTTTCTGCTTCTTTCTCACCTAAATTTAATTTTTCCATTAATGTAGGTACTGTAAAAGAGAACTTGTCATGATATGTAAATCCATCTGATCCTGTATTATATGGCGGATCTAAATAGATACATTTAATTAATCCACGATATGAATTTAAGAGGTGCTTCATAGAATCAAAATTATCACCTGTTATATAGACATTTTGACTATTTCTATTTATATCCTGCTTATTGTGTTCTTCATCTGGAATAAGCAAAGTATCTTCATCTAATGATGTTAAATACTTTGCATAGCTTTTTCCCAGAAAATTTAATTCATATCCTTCATTTGTTATATCTATATTGTCTGTTAATAATTCCTTAAATTTTAACAGATCAAATTTTCCCTCATTTGTAAAGCAAGATGGAAAGTCTGCTCTTAATTTGTTTATTGTATCATCACTTATATTAACTGCTTCATTTGCACGAATTTCATCTAACATAGTATCAAATTCCTTTCAAGACAATTTGTACTAATTATACCAAAAATCCGCCATTTTTGCTATCAGAATCTTGTCAAAATGTCAATGTTTAAAGCCTTGTTGCTGTTCTTAATAACCTTAGTATTCTTTTCCATCATTTCATTTATAGACCAATCATTGAAGTTATAGCCAAACAACACAATATACTTAATATTGAACTCTGGATCTTCTATGATCCGCTTCATTAATGCATTTAGATGTTCTTCTTTAAATCCTGCATCTATTAAATATAAGTGATTTTCACACATATATGCACTATACCCAGCTAAATCTATTTTACAAACATCTGCATCTATTCCATAGCCATCTGCACATAACCACGTTGTTATAATCGTATCATCTGTTATTACATCACCGATATTTACAACATTTTTATTTGGATCAAACTCTTCCATATTTGCTATTGTATCTGCATCCACTTCTTTTACTGTATAATGCTTAAATCCTAAATCACCTGTATACTCTGGATGTTCCTTTTTTATCTTCTGTGCCGATAATTCTATTCGCTTTCTGCCTATTTCATCTATTGTTTTATATTCTTTGCTTTCTACTGCTTCTGGAAGCTGTACTAATATAAATTTTCTATTACCACCATCTTCCGCATTTAGCTCCATTACTGCCTGTCCTGTTGTTCCAGAACCAGAAAAGAAATCAAGTACTGTTATATCCTTATATGGATTACAATTAATAAAATTTTTTATAAGTGAAACTGGTTTTGGATAAGAAAAAACACCATTTGTATTTATTATTTTCTCTAAATCCCTATTGCCTAAATCATTATTTATTTGAAGTGATGATATGTTTTCGTATTCAACATTATCTAAATATCTTTTTAATCGTGGTGTTCCTTCAGTAAATAAAATTAATCCCATATCAATATTTTTTAGCATCTTATCTTTTTTATATAACCAACCACGTTTAGGAATTTCACATTTCTGATTTGTATTAGGATTTATTAAATCATACATATATTCAGGATTACTACTTGCGCTTTCTGATGGATTACCTAAATCAGCAGCACCATAAATTCTATAATTATCATCAATATATTTATAAAATTTTGTTCCATTTGAAAGTTCTTTATTTTTTGAATAATATTTTCTTAATTCATCTTGTGTTTCTTCGGGACTCATACCTTTATCTCTACATTCAGTAACTAATGCAAAAATATCGTCAAATGATTCTTTTCTTTTTGAAAAATAAGATTTATCAAGCTGATCTTTATTTCTTCCATAAACAAGCACATATTCTGTTTTAATTGATACATTAATTGAATTGTTATTGCCAGAATTTTTTGCCCAGATTAAATTTGCAATAAAATTTTCTTCACTAAATACATCATCACATAATAGCTTTAATTGTGCCTGTTCATTATCATCTATTGATATGAATATAACCCCATTATCTGATAACAAATCTCTTGCAATATAAAGTCTTGGGTACATAAAAGAAAGCCATGCCGAATGTGATGCTGATCCTTTACTTGTAAAATCTAATATCTTATTTGCCCTATCTTCACTTATATTTAGCTTTTCAACAAGTTCATCTGCTGTATACTTAAATCTATCATTATAAACAAAACCATCATTCCCTGTATTATATGGTGGATCTATGTATATCACATCAATACTTCCTGCATATGATTTTGTTAAATGCTTTAATACATCTAAATTATCACCTGTTATATATAAATTCTTACTATCTTTATTTCCAGCAAGTTTATTGTGCTTTTTATCTGGTTCTATGACTGTTTCTGTGTCTAATGCTGATATTAATTTAGCATAATTCTTTCCCAAAAAATTCAATCCATAATTTTCTTCAGTAATATCTACTGATGTACTAATTGTACTTTTAAATTTATCTATATCAAAATTTCCGTCTTTATCAAAACAAGCAGGAAAATTATTTTTTAATACTTCAATTTCCCTGCTGTTTGGTTTCACATTTTCATTTTTTTCTCTTATATCCTTTATCAAACAATTATCCTCCTTTTATTTTCTAAAAGTAGAATGATTGTTTTAGATCAAATGTTATAAAAATTTTGCGCTACACGCCTTGATGCTGATGCATCAATTCCCAGTCTACCGCACAAAAAATTTACCGAGCCAGTAAAAAAGCACTGGCATGCTAAATCTTTTTGTTTGGTGTATTATTATTTCTTCTGAATTTTTTATTTTCTTCTAAATTTTCATTTACCCTTTTTTTCATAGCTTTTAATCTCATTCTTTCTGCTATTAGTTCATCATCAAAAAGACCATACAAATAATCTTCAGCTTGTTCTTTAGGTTTCATTGTTATTCTAAATGTCAATCCTGTTACAACTTTTCTGTTTTCATCATCTGTACGCATTTCCATAGATTTTATTCTACATTTATTTATTTCTTCTGGTGTCATATTTTTTTCATTTCCATTTGTTAAATGTCTATATACATCATAATCACCACTTATTGTAATATCTGTTTTTTCGTTGATTTCTGCTATGGTATCCTCAAGTACATATCTTTTTAAATCATAATATTTTAAATAACTTCCAGTTTTACCAACAATATCCCTAAAATTATCTAATGATAATGACGTTGGTAAAAATTGTCTCTTGTTGGCATCCCAAAATGATCTAAGATAGATATATAACAATTTTGAAGTTTCATTTTTTAGTTGTATTACCTGTCCTATTTCATAGGATGTAAAAAAACAATCATAATTCATAAAAAATAATCTTGTTTTTTCATCCATACTTATTGTTAATACATTATTTTTATATATTACATACGAAAGATAATTATAGCTTTCAAAACCATCTGATAATGATCTTCTTTTTGATTTATAAAGCGTAAATTGCTGTTTTTGTAAATCCTTAAAACAGGATAATATTGCATCTTTCTTCTCTTTTGGCATATCAAACCAATCTGTTTTTTTGCCACATACCTTACAAAAGTCAATCATGTTGATTTTTATTTCATCTGACCATCCAGTTTTTTTCCCTTCTGTTTCATCCGCTTTTTCTACATCATATTGCTGTTTCGCAAGATAGCATAAAAATAAAAATAAATTAATTTGTGATGAATTTAGATTTTTAAATGCATCGCTGTACCTTACTATATCGTTGTCTACAAATGTGTTTTTTGTTAACTGATATTTTAATTTTCTTGCCATATTTAACACCTCCAATATTAATATGACAGATGAAACACAAAAACGGAAAAATTTTTTTCTTTTCCGTTTATACCCCAACTTCTTTCCGTTTTAACCCCAACTTTCTTCCGCTTTCACCCCAACTTTCTTCCGCTTTTAAAATTCAATCGACACCTTATAAAGCCAGTAATATTAAGCCTTCCAGCGTTTTGCTAAAAAAAGCCAGAAATTATTTTAGAATAAAATAATTAGAATAGTATTATTAGAAATGTAAGAAGTGTAAAACAGTACAGATAAATCTTGTAGTTACTCCTCACAACATTTATATAAATGTTGTGTAGAGATGCACACAGTAGTTTTGAATATATTGCTACACCTCACTTGATCGTCGATTGTACAGTTTCATTAATTAAATTCATTTAAAACCAGATCTCTGATGAAGTGAATACGCAGTCTATTCTCTGCTTACAGTAACATTTCTTAAGAAGTTAGTCATTTGCGTTAATCAATGAAATTAGTTTAGTGGACTCCCACTAACTAAATTCATTTGTTATGCCGCACTGCGCACAATTTTGTTAAATACAAAATTTGTTAAGCAGTAAGGCATGATCTAGAGTAGGTAAAAAATAAATGGTATGAACCATTTGTCATTGGATTTTCAATGTTCAAACATTTTGTTTGATTGCTGTTGCGTAGGAAAAAGGATCATTCATGTTAGAATATTAACTAATAGATTTACTATTTATATTAGTAACATGAATAAGAGAGTGAGTATTAACTATAGATTTATTTAACTGTTATATAAAGATACATGATACCTTTATGTATTGTATCTATATTAAGTAATAGTAATTATATCTTTATAGATTAAGAAGTATAAGAGTACATCTATCTGTATGAGATAATTCTATTAAGAGATATTAAACATATGTGATTATTAAAAATAGCAACTTTTTTCCACCTATGCTATAAAAGACACTTTATGTTTTCTAAGTCCTGCACTTGTCTTTTTTATGCGGAAGTTGTCCTAACTGTATCAAAAATTGATTTTGAAAACATATATTTACATCTTCCAAAAAAAGCCAACTTTCTTCCAAAAATTAAAAAGAACCCCCGAAGGAGTTCTTTTCTGTATAGCCTTTTTATTCAATCATCTGGAAGTATTTAAGTGCATCTATAATAGCTTCCCTTTTTTCAGCTGTCACTTGTGGCACTTTTGCTTTGCCTTCACCTGTATTATAGTTTTCCCTTTCTATAATTCCAAATTCACGTTTTACTTGTGCTATATATAAATTTGTTACATGCAAACCATATTTATTTTTTACATATTCCTGTATTTCTTTATATGTTGCTTTGCTTTCTGCACTTGTTATGTCTAATTCCGACATATCCAATCTTACCTTAATTTCAGCATCTGGAGCCTTTCGGGACAACAAAATTACAGTTTCCACATGCCCCGTATTTGGAAACATATCCACACAGCACCCTTTCTTAACCTCATACCCACTCTCCTGTAACACAACCAGATCCCTTGCTAGACTTGTAGGCTTGCAGGAAATATACACCATTGACTCCACACCATAGTCAATTATCTTCTTAAGTGCCTTTGGATTGATACCATCTCTTGGTGGGTCGAGGACGATAAAGTCCGGCTTGTCCTTAATGTTATCGAGGGCATTAAGCACATCCTCTGCGATGAATTCGCAGTTATCAAGACCATTTATGCCGGCATTAATCTTAGCCGCTTCTACGGCTTCTGGAATTATCTCAACGCCGATGACTTTCTTTGCAACTGGGGCTAACATCTGTGCAATTGTTCCTGTTCCACTGTACAGATCAAAAATCACCTTGTCTTTGGTTGTTCCTACATAATCTCTTGCCTTTGAGTACAGTACTTCAGCACCAAGTGAGTTAGTCTGGAAGAATGAAAATGTTGTAATCTTGAATTTAAGTCCAAGAAGCTCTTCTTCAATATAATCCCTTCCGAATACTATCTCTGTCTTTTCATTGATTACTGCATCGGCAACACTGTCATTGTAGGTGTGTAGGAAGCCTGTTATCTCTCCGTCAAGTGACAGTGCTTTTAATCTGTCTGCAAGTTCGTCCATAGGGATATCATTAATTGTAGTTGTCACAATGTCCACAAGGATTTGTCCTGTCTTTACGGCTTTTCTTACAAGCAAATGTCTAAGATACCCCTCGTGCTTCATTTTGTGGTAATAAGTGAGATTTTTCTCAAGTGCATAATCATATACACACTTGAGTATTTTTCTGTAATCATTATCCACAATCTTACAGCCTGTTACTGTTACTATGTCATACATACTGTTTCTCTTATGTAAACCAAGGGCTATCGGACCATCTTTTACCTCATCGCCAAATGAGAATTCCATTTTGTTACGGTATTCACTTGATACAGGGCTTCCAATTATTCCCTCCCACTCATATTCTGTATTAATAACAGGAGCAAGAAGCTTCTTCACTGCATTTTCTTTCATCTTTAACTGTTCTTCGTACCTTACAGTCTGATATACGCAGCCACCGCATTTGCCAAAATGCTCACATCTTTCGTTAGTTTCTGTATCTGCCTGACAGACAACTTCAAGAAGCCTTCCTTCACATTTGCCGTGCTTCTTCTTGTTTACCATAAATTTAACTGTCTGTCCCGGTATTGAATTCTTTACAACAGCCTTTTCCTCTATAGTCTGTCCGTCTTCCTCTGTCTTAACTATTACATTTCCCTTATTAGGAAAATCCACGCTTTCTACATAACCTGTATATATGCCGCCTTTTTTCATCTTTTATCTCCAATCCTTCTATATAATCAATCAGGAAACTAACCAGCCTTCCTCCCACATCACCGAACATCTAAAAAACCACTGGCTGTAAGCCAGCCAGTGGTCTTTGTCTTAATCATTCTTTAATTGGCAGAATAATTAGTTCTCGAATTCATCATCATCTTCAAAGTCTTCATCAAAGTCGTCATCATCGAAATCATCATCAAAATCATCAAGATAATCTGGTGTGAAGTATCTATAGATTGCATATACGATAGCTGCTAATGCTGCAACCGCTCCAATAACTGCTAATACTATGATAATTACATTACTTTTCTTCTTGCTCTCTTCTACATCTTTCTTGTGAAGAAGTTCATTGAGCTTGCTTGCCGCAATAAGCTCTTCAATCTTATCCTTATTCATAACAACCGCTCCTTTCAAAACACTTTTAAAGTAAATATATTGTATCACAACATATTTTATTTGTCACCATATTTAGGCTTTTTTAAGCTTTGCAAAGCCTGCAAGCATTTTCTTTAAACCATACTCATCAAATGTTACAGTTACCATATAATCTCTTGTGCCATTATCAATTGAAATTACTTTTCCTTTTCCAAATTTGGCATGAACCACGGTATCGCCAACACCATATCCAAGTCCAGATGTTCCACCAGCACTGCCAACAGAGGCAGTCGAACCCGCCGTGCCATATGAAGTACCTGCATAACTTCCGCCTGATACAGATTTTCCACCAGCTGTCAATTTACTGCCAATTCCACTGCCTCCAGCTCCAGCAGCCTTCGATGACTTCTTTAAATCAAATATATCCATAGGAAATTCTTTACCAAAACCAACCTTAGTATTCGCCTTTCTCACAGAAGACCTGTAGCCTGCTGAGGTTGAGCCGCCGATTGATACACGTTTTGGTTCTTTATAATTCACATTGCCTGAGCCGTATCTGTTAAGAGCTGCTTTGGCATTGGCTCTGATATTATACGAACGTGTTTCCTCTGAGTCATCTTTTCCTCCATATGCAATCTTACCTTTATTATATCCTGAACTATTATTTTCTATGTGCATATATTCTTCGGGAATTTCTTTAATAAAGCGTGATACTTTATTCATCTGTGTTTCACCGCGTACCATACGCATCTTCGCACTGCTTAAGTTAAGTATCTTCTCTGCTCTTGTTATTCCTACATAGCAAAGTCGTCTTTCTTCCTCTATCTCTGCAGGGTCATCTGACACTATTGTCATATAACTTGGAAAAAGACCATCTTCCATTCCTGTCATATACACAATAGGGAATTCAAGACCCTTAGCACTATGTAATGTCATAAGCATTACCTGCTTATCTGACTCATTAAGATTATCAATATCTGCTATGAGTGCAACTTCTTCAAGGAAACCGCTTAATGTAGGAGTTTCTTCCTTCTGTCGGCAGCTCTCCTCATAGCTTACTATTTTGTTAATCAATTCATCTATATTTTCCTGTCTTGCTTCTATTTCTTCTGCTGTTTCGCTCTCTGCAAGACATTCTATATATCTTGTGTCACTTATAACGGTTTCGGCAAGTTCTTTTATGCTCATAAATTCCTGCTTCGCCTTAAGTGAACCTATAAGTGTAACAAATGGCTCTAGCTTTCCAACACCTCGTTTTATCGTATCAATATGCTCAGCATCGCACAGAGCCTGCCAGAATGTTATGTCATTCTGATCTGCATATTCCTGAACTCGTTCAATTGTTGTCGCACCAATTCCACGCTTTGGAACATTGATAATACGCTTTACTGCCTGTCCGTCCATACCATTGTCTATAGTCTTTAAATATGCAAGTATATCTTTTATTTCCTTACGCTGATAAAAGCTTATTCCGCCATATATACGGTATGGTATATTCTTTAACATAAGTTTTTCTTCCAACGCTCTAGACTGTGCATTAGTCCTGTATAATATGGCAATATCGTTGTAATTCCAGCCGTCCCTTACCATAGAACTTATACTGTCAACAACGCCCTGTGCCTCATCATATCCATTTTCATAAAGTGTATAATTAACCTTTTCACCCTCGCCATTCTCTGTCCACAGACTCTTTGCTTTTCTTCCTATATTATTGCTTATGACCGCATTGGCTGCATTAAGAATTGTCTGTGTTGAACGATAATTCTGCTCAAGCTTTATTACTTTAGTTCCTGCAAATGTATTCTCAAAATTCAATATATTGGTAATATTGGCACCCCTGAACTTGTATATTGACTGATCATCATCCCCAACCACGCAGAGATTGCCATATTTGGCGGCAAGCATTGATATAAGCTTAAACTGCGATGTATTAGTATCCTGATACTCATCAACCATAATATACTTAAATCGTTCCTGATAATAATTAAGTACTTCAGCATCATTTTCCAATAATTCTACAGTCTTGTATATTAAATCATCAAAATCAAGTGCATTATTAAGCTTTAATGTCTTCTGATACTCCCTGTATACATTGGCAATTCTCTTGCCGTTGTAGTCACCACCAGCCTCAAGTTCCATCTGATCCGGACTCATAAGCTCATCTTTGGCGTGCGATATCGCATTCATAATTGTCTTTTCCTTGAGCATCTTCGTATCTATATTGAACTTCTTACATATATCCTTTATAACACTCTTAACGTCATCTGTATCATATATTGTAAATGTATTGGAATAACCAATTCTATCTATATAACGCCTGAGAATCCGCACACAGGTGGAGTGGAAAGTACTTACCCACACTTCACCAGCCTGCTGTCCTACTGTCGCATCAACTCTCTCTCTCATCTCCCTTGCCGCTTTATTAGTAAATGTAATAGCAAGTATATTATATGGCGCCACACCACAATCATCTATAAGATAGGCTATCCTGTTAGTAAGAACTCTTGTCTTTCCAGAACCTGCACCCGCTATAATAAGAAGCGGACCTTCTGTCCTTTTAACTGCTCTTTTCTGGCAGTCATTTAAACCATCTAAATTCATATACTCTCCAATCCAATGTGTGATTATACTCACACTATCTCCACTTTAACTTACAAATGCACTTAATTAAAATCAACAGTGCATCTAAACTTAACCTTCATATGCTGTGCATACACAATATCATAATTTAGTATAACAAATGTTCGATATTTTTAAAAGCAAAAAATCAGAAACCATTGCCTGAATTAGTATATCATTAAATATATTTATCCAGTTATGATTTCTGATTTATAATATATACTTTATTATGTATTCTATAAGTATATAATTTTTATATTCCGCAAACATACATTTTCCGTATATTCAACAAATATATAACTCTTTATATATTATGTAACAATACATTTTACATATATTGAACAAATATATTCTTATATATCCTACTTCTCTGTTATGACTGCATTATCCATTACTAAATTCTGTGCCTTTTTAACAAGCATAGACTTAACAATAGTTTCTTTGTCATATTTATCTGTAAATGTATCTACCTTTGAATAACCACTGTCTTTAGCAAACTGCTCAAGGTCATCCTTGTATTCATAATCTGTAATTGCAAGACATTCCTTTTCTGCAATTGCCTGATATACAAGCTGCTGTCCTGCTGATGCCTTAACGAATTCATCAAATGTCATGCCATAAAGGTTCTGGCAATATTCATCATTAGTCTTACCCTGAAGTGTACTGTAAAAGCTTATTGATTCCTCAAGCTTTGATGACTGCTGTGCAAGGAATTCCTCTGGATAACCTGTAACCTTGCATTTGTCAAGAAGCTGGGTAAGTATTGCTTTATTCTTAGCTTCTGTTATTTTAGTTTCTATTGTTCCACTGACATCATTCTTAACATGTGCCTTATATGAATCAACTGTTTCGCAGTTGAACGCACTCTTAACAAAAGCATCTGTAAGCATAGGAACATTAGCCTGCTGTACATAACTCATTGTAAGCTCAAATACAACTCTCTTGCCAGCATAATCAGAATACTTTGAATTCTCTGGAAGTGTGACTGTTATTACCTTAGTCTGTCCTGCAGCCATTCCATATAATTCTTCATCTAAGCCAGTTCCTGCAACAGGGAAAGCATCCTTACCAAGTGTCATACTATAATCAGAACCAGTAAAATCATCTACAGAAAGTCCGCCTGATGTACCAGTATAACCAAATGTAACCTTATCGCCTTTCTGTGCTTCCCTGTTAACATCTGTATATGTTGTCTCACTTTCAAGCTGTTCTGCAATCTTATTATCTATAACCTGATTAGTTATGGCTGTTACATCAACCTCAGCCTGAATTCCCTTATAATCTCCAAGCTCTACATAATCAGTTGGATTGTATCCATAATCCACCTTTATCTTACTGTTACAGGCTGTTGTCATCATAACTGACATAACCATAGCTGCTGTAACAGCATATTTTACAATTTTATTCTTTAATACTTTTTTCATAACCTGTCTCCACATTAAATATTGCCGTAACACCGACTATTAAACTATACCACAATATCACTTTTAAAACCAGTATTATGCAAATGTTTCACAATATTATCACAAAAAAAGGCAAAAAGCCCAATCTGATATGCTCCCGAATTACTGGAACACATCAATTCGCTTTCTGCCTTTTATATAACTGGTATTAATACCAATATAAATCTTAATTAAGCAAGCTTAGCCTTAGCTACTTCTGCTAACTTAGCAAATCCTTCTGCATCATTTACAGCCATCTCAGCTAATACCTTTCTGTTAAGGTCGATGTTAGCTAACTTTAAACCATACATAAACTTGCTGTATGAAAGACCATTCATTCTTGCTGCAGCATTGATTCTTGCGATCCATAACTGTCTGAACTGTCTCTTCTTCTGCTTTCTACCCTTGTAACTCTCTGTAAGAGCTCTCATTACAGACTGCTTAGCAACTCTGTACTGCTTAGATCTAGCTCCTCTATAACCCTTAGCGAGCTTTAATACTCTGTTATGCTTCTTCTTTGCGT